>Ga0315312_1000193_pt1 | contig 93481 bp, 98 predicted proteins | sample TDP7_MG_FD_203629 | JGI IMG/M metagenome (GOLD analysis project Ga0315312, IMG submission 203629) | Freshwater sediment microbial communities from Lake Towuti, South Sulawesi, Indonesia - TDP7 | ecosystem: Environmental > Aquatic > Freshwater > Lake > Sediment | place: Indonesia: South Sulawesi...
TACCCATTCTTGCTGCACTGCCAAAGAAAACTGATGACGTCACCGTTGACTTGACGGGGGACGGGTGTGTATTGTGTGGCGCCGGGTGTGGGATTTGAACCCACGCGGCCCTTTCGGGCCACAGACTTCCTAGCTTTGGCGTCTCCAGGCTCGAGCACTTTGGCGTTGTTCTGCTCCCTACCAGACTAGGAGAACCCGGCGCTTCGTCTGTATTTGAGGAGGTGTGATGTGTATTTTAGGGTTTGTGAGGTTTGTGCAGAGGCTGGTTCAACTGGGTTGTGGTTGGGTCGATGACTAGGAGGTGAAGTATCATGGCTGCGGCGGTGCCCATGGCTCCTAGAAATATTCCTAAGAGCTCATAATTATACATTAGCAGCGTCAGTCCTCCTAATCCTGCTCCGAAAGCCGAGCCTAAACTGTCTGCTGCTGAAAAAATCGACATCATTGTGCCACGGAATCTTGGAACTTGTTCAAGAGTTAGACTGCTAGATGCTGTATACCTAATGCCTGCAAAGAGGGTTCCCAAATACGTGAAAGCCAAGGACAGCCACAGATTGGGCAAGTTTGTGAAGGAGATTGTAAACATGCCCAGAAGGAAGCAACCCAAGACCGTAAGGGTCTTCCTGCCCCATCTGTTCACGAAACGACCGCCAACAAGGCTGCCAAAAGTATAGCATAAAGCGCCGCCTGACAAGATTACCGTTGCGAAACCAGTTGACACCAGAAATTGTTGCCTAAAAAACGAAACACTATAAAGCAGAATAGCCTGCCATCCGGCTGCTGAGAGCGCGAAACCAATCAGGCACGCGAATGCGGATTTGTTTGAGAAGACCTCCTTAAACCCCTCTAAATAACTCGCTTTGCTCATCGTGGGCTTGGGGCTACTTGATGTTGATGGTAGACCTATAGCAACTAGTAAGAAGCCTAGAATAGCGATGGGCAACACGAATCCGAGGAACGTCATCCGCCAGCCTCCGAGACCTGCGATGAAGTTTATAATGGGTGCTCCTATTAGGTATGAGAGTGACATGCCAGCGATGACCCATCCCATTGCACTCGCTCGCTTCTCGAGAGAAAAATGTTCTCCAACCAGCGTGGTGGTCATTGGCACGACTACGGCAATCGCCAACCCTGTTAATGAATAAAATATGAGAATCATTGTGAAATTCGGGGCAAAGCTGCAGCCTAAGGCTGAGACGCCTACGAAGAAGAGACCTGTCAAAAGCAGTGATTTGTGTTTGAACAGGATGCACAAAACACCCATAAGTAAGGAGAAAGCGACAGCGACAATGGAAGAGAGAGTTCGGATTTGTCCCATGATGCCGACAGAACACTCGAACGTGAGACCCATCTCAATTAAAAGGAGCCCCGTTATGATTGTTGGCACCATTATGGCAAAAGAAGAAACGACCAGAGAGGGAAGGGTAAGCCTTCCAGAAGAACTCCTTTCTCGACTGATTCGTGAGTTGTCGCTCAAATTTCAACCACCTGCTTATGCATTTTTGCGCCACATCTTTGGGTAAACGCCTCTCGGCATGAGCACGCGTGTTGTTTTGGCTACCAATCCATGGTCCATTTTGAGCATGTCATCGCTTGAGACCAGCGCCTTAGACAATGCTACGCCCTCGCCCTTCTGCGTCATAACTGCAACTGCGTCGTTGGGTTTTATGTTTGTTTCCAATGATAGCACGCCTGGTGCTGCGAGGTTTGCGCCGTGGCATAGGGAGTCTACGGCTGAATCTCGGATGAAAATTTTAGGCACGAGTTCGAGTACTTTTTCCATTGGTTGTACGAGTTTGCGGATGGCTGCTTCGTCTCCTTTTTCCTTCCACCTTGCTTGCACATAGGCTAAGTCGTGCAGTGTGACCATGTTTTGGGTTTCAGTGAACGGACCCGCCCTTGTTCGCCTCAGTTCCTGCATGTGAGCGCCCACGCCTAAAACCTCACCTATGTCGTAGCATAGCTTGCGTATGTACGTGCCTGCTTCGCAGCCTACCTGAAACAACACGTTGCGGTCAGCTGTCTCGAGCAAGTCTAGGTAGTAAATTCTTCGTGTGCGGATGCGTCTCTTCACGGAAGCCCGCAAGGGTGGACGCTGATAGATGTCGCCGACAAACTCGTTTAGAACCGTCTGTACTTTAGTTTTGGATGCTGTGCCGTGGAGACGCATGACGCAAACGTACTCTTTACCCGACACCAGCAAAGCCTGAACCGTCTTCGTTGCTTCCAACAACGTCACAGGCAGCACACCCGTAACCTTTGGGTCTAAGGTGCCGCCGTGACCCGCATGCTCTAGAGCTAGGAGACGTTTGACCCAAGCCGTGACTTCGTGGCTGCTTGGACCCGCTGGCTTGTCTAGGTTGATGACCCCAAATCTAATATAATCTTGAATAGTGCGTTCGCTGGGCTTGCAGCCATATCTGGGGTCTGTTTCCTCCTTAGCCTTCACTAAAAGTTGACGTTTGACTTCCCAAGGCGGCGTCAGTCTAGGCATAATCTAAAATTTCTCCGTTTTGAAAGAAAGTTGTGTTTGTGAGGTTAAAAGGGTTGCTTGAGTAGAAAAAAAGGCGAGTTAATAGGTGGTTTTTATGGCAAGTGTTTGTTCTTTTTTAGCTTTTCATTGTTGGTATTCGAAGTGGCGCATTTATGTTATACTTTGCATGATGGCGAATTGGTTGCCCTCTGGGTCTAGAGCTAAAGCCCACCAGCATATGCCTGGGACTTCCATCTTTGGGGCAATGACTTTTCCGCCTAAAGCTTCTATTTTCTTTAGGTATTCATCGACAGACTCTACCAAGATGTAGTTGACTGGTTTGTGTTCTGGATTTTGCTTCTTCATCATTCCTCCGTTGACACCTAGCCGTATAGGTGTTCCTTTCTCGTCTGCGGGTACAGTTTGAATGCTGTAGTATTCTGAGGATCCAGGTGTCTTCTCTATCTTCCATCCAAAGAGTTCACTGTAGAATTTCCTTAGTTTTTCCACATTGTCAGCTGGGATTTCGAAGTGTACGATTGTATGGTCAATCATTCATATCACCTATACTAGAAGATTACGTGAAGTGAATATTAAAAAGTAACACGTCTTCATTTAAACCTGCATCAACAATTCAAGCCAATCACTCATTTTTTGTGTGTGCATTAATAATTCATCTACACACGCTTTATCCAATAATGGGAAAATGGACGGCACATTAATAATTTATCCACGCGCTTTTGAAAATAGGTTTTCAACTGCACTGAAAACAACTCACTCAAGCAGAGCATGAAGGAAAACAAGCATTGGTGTTAAAAAAGAAATGGGGGTCAAGAATTCGTTTGTGAGGCTCATGCTTTTTGTTTAGACTTCCATGCGTACCAGACAATCAGTGCTGGAGCCACGACTGCTGCAATCAACATCAGTACAACATAACCTTTTGGAGCCGCCAGTTCCTCAAGTAAAGTGATGAATTCAAGAACAGCATATATCCCGCCGACAAGGATGTTTAACCAGCGATTTATCGAATCCTTTAAAGTCAGAGACAGGAAAGCCATAACCAATGGACCCAAAATGTCGATTACTGCTCCTACCAACAACAATTCAGGACCCACTTTCATGCCCTCTATCGTTTCCTCCTCTATCAGTTCCGTCAATACACCAGGCTCCGTAAACATCAATAGCCCGGAAGCCAAAAAAGCCACTAACGGAAACAGCCACAGCACTGAAATCTTTATCTTCCAATCTTCCAAAATCGTCACCACTTTATTGTATTTTTTCAAACATTTGTGATTCCAGAACATATAAGACTTTCAGCATCTACTTCAACGCAACTTTTCTTTCATTTAATTATTACCTAAAACATTGAACACGGTTTTTCGCAGGTACGCAACTGCGCAGTTGCGCACTTCGCCTAAATACTGCTGTTTGATTGGGTTGGTTTTGAACGAGTGATGAGAAAATGGCGAAAATTGTGCGTGAGGTTCGGAAGCAAATCATGGGTTTACAATTGGGCGACTTGGTTCGTGCGCGTTGGTTCGACGCTTGCAAGGGTGAAGCCCGCATCGACGAACAGTCTGAGGAAGGCAAGATACAATTTGACATTCCAGTGACTAGTTGGGGCGTCTTCCTTGGCTTAGTAGGCGAGAAAACCAAGCATGTTTTGTTGATTCGTGACCACTTTCAAATGAACGAGTCTTTAGGCGTCTATGACATCGACTTCAACGTGATTCCCATCGGCATGATACAAGCAGTTGAGGTTTTGAAACGTGGCGAACTCGAACCTCATGTGGCTGAACTCTTGCAGCAGGCGTTTCTCAAGGCGAGGACAAACAAGCGCAAAGGCAGAATAATTTTGCACCTAAAACCGGAGGTGAATGACCATTGAAGAACTTGTTTCGGAAAGCGTTGACAAGAACTGTTTTGATTCGGCAAGACGGACAAGACAAGCTTGAGCCCATCGAGGTGCCGCCTAGCCAAGGAGTGGTGTACGCCATAGTTTTTGCAATTGCCGCCATCGTTGCTCTTACAGTGCTTGAAGTTGCCCACATGGCTTTCCTAGGCGCGTGGAACACTGAAATCTTCGCAGGCATCATGAGCGTGGTCACTTTCATCCTAGGCATATTCATCGGACACAACGCATAAAAGTGAACAAAGACATGACCACACACAAACACCCCTCAACCAGTATCACCCGTTATCACCTCCTATTTGGATCCAAATAGAGGGGGAGGCCTAGCCTCGCGCACACACATAAACAAAATCTGTTTCCAACCCTCCTCCACACAGCACAGACATAAATGAAAAAAGAGCGCATCAACCAATGGGAACCCGCGAACTCTTCAAGATCACAAGAATCGCCTCCAAATATGACCATGCAACAGGCAAGTTCATCATCAACATAAGTTACAAAACAAAAACCGACATCACAGACAGAACCATTTCAGTGGCAGAAGCCTTCGGACTCGGCATCGACCAATTTCAACAACACGTCTTGTACGACAACGTAACGTTGAAGATTGACCCCAGAGACATCGTTTACATCACAGGCGACTCAGGTTCAGGCAAGTCCGCACTTCTGAGAGAGTTACAACGAGAATTGGCGCCAAACTTGGTCAACATCCTAGACGTTGCAGTTGACCCTTCGAAACCGCTCATCGAATCGGTGGGTCGAACATTTGAACAAGGCTTAGAGCTCTTGAGCCGAGTGGGCTTAAACGACGCCTTCCTGTTTGTTCGACGCTTCGAACAGCTGAGCGACGGACAAAAGTACAGGTTTCGGTTAGCGAAGGTGACTGAGTCAGATAAGCAGTATTGGGTTGCCGACGAGTTCTGCGCCACGCTGGACAGAGACACAGCCAAAATTGTGGCTTTCAACTTGCAGAAGTTAGCAAGACAACTGGGCAAGGCTGTGTTGGTTGCAACCACGCACACCGACCTCTTTAGAGACCTGCAACCTTCTGTTCACGTTCACAAACGATTTGGCAGAGAAATACGGGTTCGTTACTTTTCAGACAAGTTGAACACGGTTTGCTCGCTTGTCAAAGAAACACGTGTTGTTGAGGGAACAAGAAAAGACTACGAGAAGCTGGCTTGCTTCCACTACCGCAGCAGTCAGTTGCCACCTCCCTACAAGATATTTACTTTAAAACATCGCCAACAGAAAGTCGGCGTCATCGTTTACAGTTATCCACCAGCCACATGTTTTGGCAGACGCCAAGCAATGGGCAAAGTGGCATCCTTGAGTGAATTAAACAAAGATATGGTTTGGATTTCACGGGTAGTTTTGCATCCAAAATATCGCTCAATCGGACTGGGAACATTACTTGTAAAGGAAACTCTTCCCTTAATTGGTCGTCTCTATGTGGAGACCATTGCTGTTATGGCTAAGTATAATCCATTCTTTGAGAAGGCTGGGATGACCAAAATCGCCGAAAGAAAACCCCACAAAAGCATACTGAACGCTGTGGAGAAACTCCAAAAACTCGGATTCAACCCTGTCTTTCTAGCGTCCAAACAAATGAACCTGCAAACATTGGAACGCATGAACCAAAAACAAATTGCACAGGTGAAACAAGCCTTGCTCGGCGTTTCAAACATCTACTACAAACGATTAGCAACCACAGGTCAACCGTTTTTAAAACAAACGGACTTTGAAAAAACCCTCAAATCGACTACGTTGCAGAAGCTGGCGCAAATGCTCTCTACCCTGAGCGTCTTAAACCAAACAAAAGTGTACCTATTCTGGAGTAAAGCTTTATCTCTTAAGCAACGAACGAAAGTAAGCATTGTAAGACAGGCTGGGAGTCTTTGAAGCCTAAAACAAAAAGAGTGGCCCTAGCAACTCTTTTCGGAGCTATAATCTTCTTATCCAAAACTATTGTTCCGTCACCCATAGATAAGATGTTTATCGTTGTCCAAGGTCTCCTACTCGCCTTGGGAGCTTTGCTGCTGCCAAGCTTGGGCGCAACTTACGTTGGTGTAATTGGAGGAGTTCTAACTGCCTTGTGGAGAATAGCCTTAGCTCCCTTCACTTTTGTCTTCGCATCATTATATGGTTTGCTTGTAGATGGATGCTTCTTCATTTTCAAAGTCGATACCTCCCAAGGCAACGTGGAGACCAGCAGGTTGGTCGCTTCGATGACTGTAAGCACAACCTTAGTAGGACTCCTAAGTTATTACACAACCGTTTTCGTATTCCGTTTGCTTGAAAGAAACCCTCTGTTGGACGTCAGCATACTTGTTGTTGGAACACTCAGCGGCATCATAGCAGGTTACCTCGCTTCCGTTATCTGGAAAAGATATCTAAAGATTGTCAAACTATGATGGGCAATGGGAAAAATGAGTTGCAGGAAAAATCCTCAGATTGAGATATAAAAGCGATCGCAACATTCCAGAGTTTGTTCATCCTTGGACATATTTCCATCTGCGCCACATTCAGTTGAATGGAACTTTTCGCTTTGTGAAACAACTGATTTATTAAGTTTTACGATATAATTTCATTTGCAGCCACGGTCGTGAAGGGTGGGCAACAAAATGTATGTGGACGTTTGGACCATAATCGCCAAACAAGAACGCCAACTTATCAGCATACAAAAATTGTGGAAACTGAAGCTGATAACACCAAGCCCTAAAGTTGCGTTTTTCCTAGCTTACTTCAAAGTCAGCAACACTGTGTTGAAAACGTTGCTGAAGACAAAGATTCGCCTAAAAGCCCTTCTAAGGCTAATTTGAAAAAGTAATTGTGTGTAAGCGCAGCCATGCGCTAAACTCCTCGACCCACCCTATCCCTCCTATACAGTCTGCTTTTGCTTCTGTGCCTTATTACCAGCTTCTTCTATTGTCAGGTCGAAACCCATCTTAACCAACATGCGTCTAACTTCTTCAGGATGAACGTACTGCACACTGTGTTGAGCGGAAACCTCAGCCAACTTGACAATATCGGCTGCGCTGATTTGAGGGCGTTCAGGTAAACCCCAGTTGAGGCGACAAGCCACTTTTTTGGGGTCATACCCAGCTTGCGCAATAACTGGTGCAAAAACTTCGCGTTCTATGATGCGTTTGATGAAACGCTGTAAAGCTAGGACTTTGCGCTCTGCCATGTCTAACGCTGCTCTAGCAGAGGCTTCGGTGAAACCAGGCGACGTGAACAGTTTGGGTAATGGTGTCTGCCCACCTAAGTATATTTGGTTCATTATGTGGTCAACGTAGGCTTCGTAGCGGGCTCGTGGGTCAACAGCCACGGTTTTCACGTCTGCATCTGGTCGGTCACACACGAAGCGGGCTCCAGCCTTGGGCTTTGACCTTATTAAGCGTTGAAACTCGTTCAGGCGTTCGGCGTTGACTCCTGGAAAAAGCCAAAGTTCGTCTGGTCCAGCGTACTTCTCGAATATTTCAGGCATGACCTTCTCGATGCGGGCTTTCATTTCCAAGAAGCTTTTTCTTGTTTCGCCATTGAACGAAATTTCTTCGAGTAGAACCTGCAGCACGCCAGTGCCGAAGGCGTTGAAATTAACTGGGTTCCATTTGAAGTGAATGACTCTGTTAGGTTGAAACGTTGATTTGACGCCGCCAAACGAGTAATTGTAGGCTTTCACCTCACCTGATTGGTCGCGTACAACCGCTTTGGAATCTTCGAAGCCTGTTAACGGCAGAATCTTCAGTTGATGCAAGTCGTCGGGTTCTAGCTTCAGCCAGAAACTGTTTCCGCAAGAGATGATTTCTCGGGCGCCTATCTGTAAGAGCCCGTCTAGGTTGACGGTTTCGCTGAAGTCGTCAACAACCGCCTTAGCTTTCACTGCCTCTGAATAGTCAGCGTTGACGGTTGTGAAGAAGCCCGCGCCAACTGTTTGGTCGGCTAGGAAGTCGACGAAGGCTTTGCAGGCTGGGTCGTGCAGGTAGGCGCCTATCAAGTCGCTGAAACTGATTTTTGGGGCTTCGCCCATCTTCTCACTCCATGCTGGCAACAAGGTGCCGCCTCCGCCTCGTGTTTGACGCAGACCTCTGTAGAATTCCCGCATTTTTTTGAGAACAGTGTTCAATCATATTCGCCTAAAGCAGCAGAAGTGTTAAATCGGATTTAAACGAGGATTTGCACAAAGACCGAATGTGGTTTAACCGCCCATCTCCACAGTTTTCGCGAGGTCCTTGAATAATTCTAGTAAGGTTCGACCCCTATCGGTGAGTCTGTAATATTTAGCGGGTAAAAAGCCGCTTTCTTCAACGTGGTCCACCTCCACCAAGCCTACGTCAAGGCAGTAGCGCAGGTATCGATAAAGCTTCTTGTGGTCAAAGCGACGGCCGCCATGATAAATTTGATAGACGTTTCGAGCCCTTTGACGAAACAACGCTAAGAAACGAACGACTTCCAGAAAATCGCAAAACCTGCTCCGTTTGGGGCGCCCCCCTCTCAACTTCAGTCGCGAGGTTACTACGCAAGTGGAGACAAACAACTGCTCAGCGGTTTGCTGCGCCTTACCTCGCACACAGTTCACCCTAATCTAAGACTACTGCAACAAACCCTAATCTGCGTTTTTTACACCTGTACGTCACATCGTGTCCTTATGCAAAATTTTTCGTGCATTAGAAAGATTGCTAGTCGTAAAAGCCTTCTACGGCAAGAGATTTAAAACAAAAACACACTTCTATGTAAAAACCTTAGTTATCCAGTCTCGTTTTAGATGAGTTTTGCCGAGTATTAATCTACGTTTTTCTTGTGAAAGAAACATTTTTGAGTCTGTAAAAAGCGTCGAGGTTTTTTTTGAAGGAAAAAGGAGTAGACTTAAATATGTTGTTAATTATTAACAATTTGATGCGTATGGGCAGCACTAAGGAACATGCCAAGATAGCGATGGAAAACCTTGAAGGTGTTAAGGACGAATACAACGTGGCGAGATATTCCAACGTAGGGTTGCTGGCTGTGAGGGCGTTGGAACAAATGGTGGAAGCTTGTGCCGCAAAAGAGAATCTACACTTTCACGAGCACCCTAGAGTGGCTCATCGAGATAGGAGAGACTGGTTGAGGTCTCACCATCCGGACCTAGTAAAGGAATGGGATGCGCTATGGTTGATATATGGAACGCTCGGCTATGGTGGAGTGAATGGCGGTAAGGCGCGTGAAGCCTTAAGAATTTCAGAAAGAGTGGTGAAAGAGTTGGCGGGGAGAGAGGAAATTGAGCTATAAAATTGAGGACATCACAGATTTGGGAAGAGAAATCAGCAAGATAAGCGGTGTAGAGGCAGTTGTATTGTTCGGGAGCTATGCGCGGGGAGATTTTGACGAGGGAAGCGATGTAGACTTGCTCTTAATTTTTCAAGACAAGTTTTCTCTGGAAGGCGGCTGGCGCAAGATAACGGATACAACAGCAAAAATGCACATGTTTGTTCAAGTTGTGGCTATGACGGTTGATGAGTTAAGGTTGTCTCCATTGTTGTCTGTGGCTTTGAGGGAAGGAAAAATATTGTTCTCTACCGAAGCGTTCAGTTTGCAAGGACTAGCGAATTTTAAGCCGTATGCGTTGGTCTCTTACGATTTGAGGTCCATGGCACCAGACGACAAAGTCAAGTTTGTTCAAACTTTGCAAGGTCGAAAAAGTGGAAAATACGCTTACAAAGGAATATTGCTTGAACTTGGCGGCTTCAAGGTTGGAAGAAACTGCCTGCTGCTTCCGCAAGAAAGAGTGGCCAAACTTACCGACTTCCTTGACAAGGAAGGCATAACCTACTTTATTCGACATGTTTGGTGTCTTTGAACCCAAGCGTAATGACAAGTGTGCCGCGGTCTTTTTGCACTTCCACGCTTAAGTCTCTGTTTAAGAAGGGCTGCAGAAGTTCGTGGAATTCTTTCGGTATGTTTAGAGAATAAACTGTGTAGGAATACTCTGATTTACCATAGTACTTCTTTTTCACTATTCTCTTCTGCAAACGAGTCGTGGCTAGACACCTTCTTTTCTCTTCGCAACCCTGTTCATTAGCTGTTTAAAAATCGTGTGAAGAATCGAACACTCGGTTCTTTGGTGAGTGGTGGCTGAAACTTTTCATCTTCAAAACCATGCTTGGCTTATGCACTAATTCCCGTTTTTAAACAGCAAAATGCTTTGACTCTGTGTATAGGTGCTTTGCAATTGCCTTGGGAAGAAGACAACGAATACATTCGAAGTGGACACCGCAGTCCAGATGCGTTCCTCTCAGACACTTTTAGAACCATTACGCTCAGCAGTGAAGAGGGCATCAAGGCGGTCATAGCTAAGCCGAAAGGCAAGCACACAATGGACGTGGTGAGCTATCTCTTTGAAAAAAGCAAGGGGTGGACGGTTGAAAAAGCAAAAGAATGGTTTGCTCAACATCAACGCAGAGAAAAAGAGTCTTTTCAATGGTTCGGCGAGATAAAACAAACAACAGAATCGCACAACCTCATCCAAGGCAAGGCGTTGCATCCCATTCGCACAGTCCATCCAGAAGAGTGGCCTGAAATGCGCGAATATTTGGAGGAAGAACTCAGTAAGTCAGCGCACACATTGGTTGGGAAACCGCTTTTTCTTGATCATCATCGTCTGTTGCAGGGTAAGGTTTTGTCAGCTCAATACGGGGATGGTGCAATAGAATACGTAGCCAAACTCGCCGACAGAGAAATCTTGGATAAAATTAGACAAGGCGAAATAAGGCACTGTTCAGTTGAGTTTGAATGGGGTTCATTAGAACGCGTCAACGGCTTCTCACCCAGAAACATTACGTTCACGGGGTTAAGCCTGCTGGAAAATTTTGAACCTGGCGACCCCTTCACGACAGTTGAGGTGTGGGAAGCCTTAATCGCCAAGTTGAAAGAGGCGAAACAAACAAGCGCTGAACCCAACGAATTCATTTTCTATTTGGTGCAGGATCCTGCCTTGTTTTTGGAAGAAAGGTTCAGCACCGTGTGGGTTGACCAAACAAATGGCGTACAAGGCTTATACGGTTACCTTCGTGAAAGACCCGATTCGCCTACACCAATGGCTTTGCTCTTCATGAAACCTAATGGTTGGACCCTTGAAAAAGTGCAGAGTTGGCTACGAGACCATCAGCAGTACGTGAGGCAAAGTCAACCTCAACATGATTCATCTTTTAGACCTCTTCTGGTTGAAGCAATTTTACCATATGAAAACCAAAATTTGTTGTCGCCATCTGGTTTCGTGAACAAAAAGGAAATTCTCGACCTTCTGCCTGAACGAGTGCCAATCCACTGGGGTTACGGTCCAGCCGAACTCATTCGAAGGTTAAAGAGCAAACTGGAATAAGTGATTGAGATTGGCGTCATTGAATTCACAGTCACTGTGTGACCGGGAGTAGCCGCGATGGAACGGTGAAACCGAAACAACACGCATGAAGGAGAAGAAAAAAGAATGACTGATTTGTGGCCGGATGCCGAAGTTGGCGAGATGATAAGCGATGGTACAGTGCTAAGCTTTGAAGCTGCAGGTGCCATAACAAAAGGCAAAGCAGTGTATCTAAGCGCTGACATGAAAGTCAGCCAGTGCTCGGCGGCAACTCAACATGCGTTAGGTATAGCCTTGAAGACAGTTGCCCTTGGCGAATTCTGCCCAGTCTGCGCTAAAGGCGTAGTCAAGGTAACCGCTGGAGGCTCAATTACACGTGGCGCTCAGGTTCAAACCGACGCAAACGCAAACGTCATCGCTTTGGCTGATGGGTCTGGGACGTACACGCCTTCAGAATTGCCTGATAGAGTTGCTAGGGCGTTGGGCGTTGCGCTTCAAACGTTTGCTAATGGTGACATTGGTCTTGTCTTTGTGGGCAAAGCGTGAAAAGAGGAGCGAAATGGGAGCATGGTTGACAACAAGAATGTGTTGAAAGAGGCGGTGGTGCGCGACCCTGAACTCGGCGACTACCATTGGAACACGCTTGTGGAGAAGGCTAAGTCAAACCTATTCACTACACGCTACTGCTCCAGCTTGGTTAAAGAGGGTATCCTCAGCGACATGTCTGGCGCCTTAGGGCGAATGCACGACGTAGTCGTTGATGCAGCCAAACCCACGTTAGTCGGAAGAGAAATGATTTGGGTTTTGCCAACAGACCAGCCTCTCGTAAGGTTTCCAAAGGCTAAGCTGGCCAAAGCTAAGCAAACGGCTGAGTTCGCTGAAACTTGGTTCTATCCCGAAAAAAGCGACACAACCGACGTGCAAGCTACTGTTGAGATTCGAGCGGGCGGCGAATGGAGCAAAAAGTATGTGGAGGATGCCAACTGGAACGTCATGGAACGCCAAGCACAGGAAGTGGGCCGAGCCATAGGAGAACTAGAAACTGAAAAAGTCTACGCCCTATACACCAACATAGCAGCAGGCGACCTTGCAGGAGGCGCAGAAATCAACGGTGCAGGCACCCTAAACTGGGCGGGAATAATCAGCTTTTGGAATACCATAAAGAAGGAGAACTTCAGCGCCAAGGTGCTCGTGGTTCATCCTGAACAAGCTGCTGATTTGTGGCAAGACGACAAGTTCATTCACAGCTTTTACTTCGGAAAGGAAGTGGATGTGCGCAGAGGCTTGTTAGGCGAAACCTACTTGGGCATGAAGATTCTTGTTAGCACTAAAGCAACCAACGGAACAGTTTTAGCCATAGACACCGACGTGGCAGCAGTTATGCTGTTGCGCCGAGACATCCTGACTGAGCCTTTTGAAAACCCGCGTGAAGACCGCTACGGAATCGTTGCCAGCGAACGCATCGGCTTGGGTGTACTGAGAAGCAAGGCGGTAGCGAGAGGAACAGGTTGGTAAACAGCTTACACTACGATTATTAGTATCGTAGTAGCCTCAATTTCCATCTTTTGACTCTTCAAAATCGCAAGTTAGGTGATACGATGTGACAGTTGAATGGGGAAAATATCAAGACGCATACAAGGCAATTTGGGAGAAACTGGACGCTTTAACAAAAGCGCTTGACTCGTTGGCGCAGGATTCGCTTAGGGTAAAAACCGTCTAGGCTATGCGCCTTGGTTGCCCACAATTTGTGAGCGACCTGTTGCCTGCTGAGGATGGACTCTACTCTTTAGGTTTAGATTTAAGAAGGTGGAAAAACGCTTACCTCAAGGAACGATTAGGCGTTGGTGACGTAGTTAGCGACATGCAAAGAGTCCGTATTGCTGAGCCAACCGACTCTGTAATTCTGCCCACATCACTTTATTACTACCTTATCTATGCCACGTTTGGAAGCACAAAATTGGGCAAAGCACTCTCCGCTCTCTACGGAATGCTGTGCGGCGGCGCTTTTGACCTCGACGGCTATGGGCTCACAAACCTTAGAGGGCTCTATTTCTCTGTAACCACACGGAATACAAATTCCAACTCCGCCTCAATCTCAACTATAAACGTGATAGAAGCAGGCCACTTCTTCTCCAGCATAACAGGAGCAGTTAACGTTACGAATCGAAACTTCTTCAAACCCACGACTACAGGAATTCCCGCTGGTGTTTCAATTCAAACGCAACGAGGCTTATACATTCCAAATCTACATGCAAGTGACGGAGCAACCAACATCGGAGTCGACATCGACAACCAAACCTATGGCACAACAAGAAAATTGCTGAGAGCGAAAGGGACTTCTCAGAGCAACCTCGAAATAGACGCAGACGACCCGCCAAACCTTGGCTCTGACGTAGAAGCCGAATCCGCCGTTTTAATTTCTTTCAACGAAAACGGAACACCCACTTTGAGAAAAGTTCGATGGAAACAACAAAACCAACTGACCACCACAGACAAGGTTTTGGTTGCAGCATGAACAAGGTGACACAAATGACCGCGAAAACTGGTTACGCCCAAGGCACTTGCACAGTTTGCGGCAAGCTTATCATTCGTGAACGTCCCGCCGACTACGCTGTCTGTGACTGTTACCGTTACTGTCCACTTTGCACTCCAGCCTACACTGTACCTATGACTCCTTTCACGCCTGATCTGACGCCTTCAGCTTATCGAAACGAGAAAGTTCACGAGGTTAAGGGTCAAGGCGCTGAACCGCCAGAATGGACAAGCGAGACCATATACGTTTGTTACAATCATTTGCCGCCGTACTATAGTAAAAAGAGACCCGTGGAAGTGCGTCTGAGATGAGTTTGGCTGAAGAGGAGAAGGCGCAACTTCACACCAAGATAAAGATTGAAGGAACAATCGATAAACAAGTCTTTGCAAACCTGAGAGAAATCTACGACGCAGAGAAGAAAGAAGCCGAAGCTGAAGACAAACCCGAGCCTTCCTTCAGTCAAGTGCTTGAAATGATTTTGAGAAAGGGAGTCAAGGCATACAAAAGCAGAAAATAAAGTAATTTTAATCCCATTTTATCTCATTCTCTCATATTTTATCCTATTTTCTCCGAATCGCCTTAAATCTAACCGTGTTATCAAGAAGTTAGTTGGTTGAGGCTGCTGAACTTGGCAAGTGTCACGGCGGATGATGTTAGAGACACAGTCAACGTCACATCAGCAGACATTGCAGATGCTAAAGTTGTCAAGATGCTGAAAAAGGCTGAAACCACTTTGAAGTTAGAACTTGGACGAAGCATCGACTACAACAACTGCACCGACGAAGAAGCATTGTTCATCACAAACCTATCTGCCATATACGTGCTCTGCCATCTAACAGGCGGCACCGCAGCTGGACTCAGCTTCTCTGTTGGAAGTCAACGTGTCGACGTGCTTGAGAAGGCTCCGCCTCTGAGTGTTCTTCAACTAGAGGTGGAGCGAGTTCTAAACAAGATGAAGACCACGCTCAAAAGGGTCTAGAGAGGAGGATAGGGCTAGCAGTGACAAGGTTTGAACAACTTTTAAACCGAGAAGGCGAGAACGTCACGTGGCACAAACGACAAGAAGGCTCAGTTGACCCTGAAACTGGCGACCGTGCAGTTACGTGGACCACAGAAATCGTCAAGGCTGTTGTACAATTTGTTTCTTCTAGTGAAATCGTGGCGGAAGCGGGATACACAAGCGAAGACTACATTAGAGTTTTCACTATAACAGAAATCAAACACAAAGACAAAATCACCTACAAAAACATAGACTACGAAGTTCAGCCGCCAGAATCCGTCTTTTTCCGTGGCGTTCTTGAACACCGTACGGCGTTGTGCAGGAGGCTAGTCACCTAATGCCTTTGGCTTGGGACAAGAAGACTGGAGTGGCTCCAGGCGCAGAAACCCCAATTGTTTCCTATCAGGTTGGCGAAGGCAAGCTTGTTAAACTAGACGGTTTCATTGCGTTTGGCACGTGCGCAGCCATCTACCGCTTGTACGCTGATGGAGAAGTCAAAGCCAGCTACCTGACCAGTGAAGCCGACCGCAACGCCTACGTCATCTTCAGAACCGAACATGTCACTGGACCAAAAACAATCACGATAAAAGTTTTACACTTCATTCCAGCTGCGCCCGGTGAAGGACAAGACTTCGAGGGCACAATTCTAGGAGGATAAACGACAAGATGGGAGTTTCAAAACCTTTTGATGAACCATTTGCTGCTCGTGAACCAGGCGACATCTACTTAGCACGTTACACCAGTGAAAAAGCGTCAGTCACCGCAATCCCTCTGGACCACCTCAAACGCTTGATTTTGCCAACAAATGTGCCCGTTGCCAACTCAGGCGGCATGATTGTTCCGTATGAAGGCGGCTATGCAGTCCTTGCCTTATTGTCAAAGAGCGACCTTTTGGCAAAAGACGTGCTCGACAAGATGGTGACGTTTCAAAACGCCGACGGTTCCTGGTATCAGCAGTATTATCCTTACAAACCTTTCACCCGTTACGAAGACCGCAAGGTCGATAGTGGCGCCGCTTTGATGGCTTGGGCTATGGCTGACTACGACGCCAGTAACACCAGCATCATTTACAAGATGGCTTGGCAACTTGTAGCCGAATTTCTCCACAACCTTGAATGGAGCCTTACGTCCTCAGCGAGTCTTCTCAAAAACCAGATAATAAATGGGGCAGTTGAAGATGTTGCTTTCTCAGCAGACGTTGCAGAAGCCATACTCGGTCTAACTCGAGGATTAGACGCCTACGGCGAATCCGTCTTAGACTCTGGTGGGCACAGCGTAGAAGACTTCATAACCAGGCTTATAGCAGGCATCGACGGCTACATGTGGCGCTCCGCCGACTACTTCTATCAAACAGAGTACCCGCTTGGAGCTCAGAGCCAAACCAAACCAGGCGTCTACATAACCTTCAAACAATTGGTCACATACACACAAGCGTTAGTCGCTTGGGCTTTGAAAAACTGGGACGACAAATACGGCACGCCAGGACAGCACGCTCAAAACATTTCAGATGCGCTTGACCGTGTTATTGCTGTCAACCATGGAAGATGGGGTGGCTACTTAATCCATCCAATTTATGAGTTAACTGACCTGCCTGAAGAATACCCGCACTATGCGGCGTTGATGAAAACCGCCATGGAAAAAGTCGACGGCACGAGATACGCCAGACACATCGATGAAGCCCTCAAATTCATGCGTTGGTGTGCTCTTTCAAACGGGGCTGTACTAGACTGCGTCTGGCCTGACGGACGCTGCTACGTTAACCCCAACGCTCGAGGACCCCTACTCGTTTCTGCAGCAACCTGCATTCTCGCTGGAGCGTGAATTCAAGCATGAGTCTAGAAGACCCAAAAACAACTCTAATGAACCTAATCAAAAACAACATCTCACTTACAAAAGATGACGGCCAAACGCCAGCAACTGTGCACGTAAGTCAAGAATGGTTCAACAGCCAACTCTTCAAGGACTTCGACGCCCAAATCACAATCGGCTTGGCAGAAGGCTCAACGGAAAAACTGAACGTAGGCGGCTCATGGGTTCGTCACAGTGACCGCTACCGCATAACAGGCTGGAGCATAGACAAAACAGGCGTAACTGGCAAAGAAATGCGTTGGAAGATAAGACGCGAAATTGAACGCATTATTCGTGCTAATCGGAAGAATCCTGGTGGCAGCATAAGTTTTGTCGACATCAAGGGCGTTTCTGAAAGTGAGGATGCCACTTCTAAACCGCCCTCTTGGAAAGTAGAAGTCACGGTTACAACTCATCGTTACGTTAAGACAAGTTAGAAAAAAGAAGGAGGAATAATGGAAAATGGCTTCAACAGTCTACACGGGTGAAGAGGCTAAAGCCTACTACGTGGAAGAATCAACATACGGCACTACGCCTACAAACCCAGCAATGCTCTGCATTGGCGTAATACAAGAGATAGAGCCAGCGCTTGACCCAAGAAACATCGTGCTACGTGGAATCGGCTCAAGAAACATTAAAGCTCTACGGCGGGGACTACGCCACATCGACCTCAAAGTTGTTTACACGCCGCAAAACTGGAACTTCTTCAACTACGCTAGGTCTCTGAAGTCAACAAGCGTCGAGGTTTACTATGAAAACAGCGGAATCGTCAGCCTAAACCACAAAGGTTGCAAGGTTGACAGAGCAAAACTGGAAGTTTCAATCGAAGACCCCGTCAAAGTGACAATAGACCTAATCGGGCAAGATGTGGCAGCGGGTACAGCCAAAATCGGAGCTAGCTACGAAACCGAGCCTTCAACAAACCCCTTGACTGGACTCGACTGCTCCATAAGCAAAGCTGGAACCGAAATCACACGTTTCAGCGACTTCAGCTTTGAAATCCTTAACAACCTTAGGAGGCAACCCGTCATTAGGGCGACTACACCCTATCTGATCAAGAGTCTGCCCGAGCGCCACGAAGTTCTGCAAGGGTCGGTTCGAGCTGACTTTGAGTCAAAGACAGAGTTAGACGACATATTAGGCGACACAGCGTTTACACTGCTCTTCAACATAGGCGGAACCAACTTTTCTTTCACGGGTTGCAAGTGGAAGTCAAGCCGATTGCCAACTAAAATCGAAGACGTGGTAGCTCAGACGCTCGAGTGGGAAGCCCAAGGCTTAACAATATCTTAACTCGAAGGAGCAAAGCCACCATGAGAACCGAAACCGTTGAAGTTGACAAACGATTAGGCGAAGAATACGCTGGACGCTACATTTTCAAAGAAATCACTTGGATAAAGCGAAGCAGAATCATAACTAAACACACCAAGTACCATCCCGTGACTGGTCAAATCTTGAGCAGGGACTTACCAGCCATTCAAGCCGAAACTATATGGGCAAGCTTGAAAGAACAGCCAGCAACCAAGCCAATCACGTTAGAACGGCTATTAGACGAAGAAAACGGCGTCCCAATTGAAATCGGCGAACTCTTCAGCAAAGTTGTGAATCAACTCTGCGGCTTGTCTTTGGAGGAGGCAAAAAACTCGTGAGGGCGATGAGACGTGGCAAAGCGCATCCGAGCCTTACACGGTTTCGCCTCTGCAAAGAATTCGGTTGGACACCTAAGCAGCTGAATGGGCAATCTGCCAAAACAATCGAAGAATTTGTTGTCATTTTGAATGAGATGGACCACCAAACAGAAGAGGAAGTTGAAAAAGCAAAGCGAGGCGCACAACATGTCAGTTGAAATGGAAGTACAGTTTGAAGGTCAAAAAGAGTTTCGCTGGAAAATGGAACATATCGACGCTTCTCTAAAGGCTCGTATTCAGCAGAGGCTACAAGAATTAGCTGAATCCATAAAGGAGACCGCTCAACGCACAGCGCCTATTCGCACAGGGTATCTGCGCTCAACCATATTTACTGAAGCAGCAGAATGGACTGTGAAGGTTGGAGCCTCAGCGCCCTATTCTGCTTACGTAGAGTTTGGAACCCGATTCATGCAAGGTCGGCGCTTTCTTTCACGCGCTGTGGAGACGCATCATTCTCAATTAGTCAACATTGTTAGTCAAGCAGTCAACGAGAGCGTTGTGGAGGCCAGTCGTTGAGTTTTCACGAGATAAGCGTTGTCATTCGTGCCGTGAACCGAGCGAGCGGCGAGTTTGGACGCATAAGCGCCGACGCTGAAACCATGGCTGAGAGGGTTAGAACCGCCGGAGCAGTTATGGCTGGTTTGGGTGCAGCCAGCCGAGCAGTTGCGGTTTTAGGTCGTCAGTTCGGCTTTTTAACCGCTGAACAGGAACGTTGGCTAGCCAGCATGAGTTATGTTGTCACTGCCTTAGGCGTTTTTATGCGTTCAAGTTGGGGTGTGGCGGTTGCGCAGAAAGTGTATTCGGTTGCTACGACTATTGCGGCTAAGGTGACGTGGGCTTTCAACGCTGCCCTTGCCATGAAGATTGCTTTGCTAACTTTAGGTGTGGGCTTGGTTGTGGCAGCAGCCGCCTACATGGCTTGGTTGGCTTCAGCGACGAGAGACGCTGCCTCAGCCCAAGAGGAGTACAACGTTGCTCTGTCTCGACAAGGGAGAGTTGGAGGGCGTCGTGGAGAAGAGGTGGAATACGAACGTATTTCGCGGCGTGGAGCCTACATTTAGAATGTGGCTGTGTGAATGGCGATGACCTATGATTTTTCACAGAGCCGCTGTGTTCATGCTTCTTCCACTTAGGAGGTCTTTCATGGCAAGCCTTGGCTATCCTCAGTGTCGAGTTGACGTTTTCCGAGGAGTCAAACATTTCGACGACGTGTTCGAAAGCGGTTGGACTGTGAGTCAAGGAACGTTAGCAAGTGATTGAAAAATCGGAACCTTAACCATTGATGAATCGCATTCGTATGCCTCTATGAAGAAGAATTGGAGCTTCAACACAAACACGCATCGTTACGCCATAATAAAAGCCACTGAGTTGAGTGGCACTTCTTGGAAGTTTGAGGCTAAGCTGGCTGGGGTCACTAAATCTTCGAAGACTTTCTCGGATACGGGAATCAAAACGGTTGATTTGCAGAACGACGGCGTGGAAACTCCGCCCTACTTAGGCAGTGTTGATGAGGTTGTCTTGACTGTGAACGGAGTGGCTGGCGACAAGGTGAAGTTTGACTACTTGAAGATTTGTGAGAAAACCATGTTGACGCCATCAGACGACCTCGATGTGGTTGAGTTGAATGTTCATTTGGCTGTCACAGAAGAGGTGGGCTCAGTTAACTGCCTCTTGCAAAACTACGATGCCAAGTACACGGACCAGATTATAGTGGGCGACTTGATTGAAGTAGCCCTATCGCGGACAAGTGATTCTTGGGTAAAGGTGTTCAAGGGCAGAATAGACGCCGTAGCCAAACGAGCTGAGGCTTCGCTGCGGGGTCCACAGCATTACCTTCGCCTTCGAGGACGCGACTTAGGCGCCGAACTCTTCAATCGGCTCGTAACTAAGAAGTACGTGAATAAGGAAGGGTCGGAAATTGTTAAGGATGTGCTCACCAACTACACGCCCCTAGCCAGTGTTGGCGTCGAAACCACAAACAGCATCTATGCAGAAGAAGAGTACGAAAACAAGCCTGCCTGGGAAATAATCAAGTACGTGGCTGAGACCGCCAAAAACACTGGCAACGTCATCGGCTACGATTTCAAGTGTGAGGAAGGCAACCTAAAATTTTTCTTCAAGGGCAAGTATGCCAGCCCAGTTTCTTTAGATGGGATAATTACTTTGTGCGAGCATGAATCCGCAATTGAACGAGTTCGCAACAAAATCTACGTTTACGGTGAAGCTTCTAAACCCTATCCGCTTGACAAGGATGCTTGGACAGAAAGCCTAACCCCGAGTGACGGCGCATGGAGCAGCGGCACGGGCACGGGTAATGTTTCGCTTGACAGTGCAGAGAAAATCGTGGGCAATTATTGTATCAAGCATGATACGACTACACCCGATTATTATGGACGTGCTGTTTTCACTTTGAACGTTGGAAAGGAAATTAATTCTAACGTTTATCCAAGCGTCAACTTTCAGATTAAGGAGGAGTCTGCCTTCTGTGGCGAGGTAACACTAATCCTTGAGGACATAAACGGCAACTGGGCTGCGAAGGAATATCGCATAGGCAACAACAAGAAATGGCACTTTCAAAGCTTCATGTGTGGAATAAAGCATGCAGACGAATGGTCGGGCAGCAACATTGCAAACTTCAACTGGGAGAAAATTAAGAAACTTCTTTTTGACGCTCACTTTTCTGGCACGGGCACAGGTGCCTTCTGGATTGACAACCTCTACTTCAGCAAGTGTCGATGGAGTGGCACGGGTGAAGACTCCGAGAGTCAGTCAAAGTATGGATTGAGAGAATTAGCTATTGTCGACGAGACGCTAGTCTCCGACGACGCCTGCAGTAAAGTAGCCAACGCTGAACTGAAGTATAGAAAAGACCCAGCCGAATCGCTTCGAGTAACCGTGCTCGGAGACCCACGCATCGCTGCGGGTGAAACCATACGTGTGACGAGTCCAAACGAAGGCATAGACGCCGACTATCGCATTCAGGCGGTTGACCATTTCATGGACGACGAAGGCGAATTTGAAACATCACTCACACTCATCGCTGAGCCACCTCGCCTAGCTGAGATTCTTTCTGAAACCCGAAGAGAAGTCGGCGTCTTAATGAGAGGCACAGCTTACCGCAAGCTTGGAAGATGAAGGCTGAGAGCGCACGAAAAAATGCCAACTAAGAGGCATAAGACGCATGTAAGCTTTCATCTCCCATCCGATTGGAAGTGGGAGTTTGAACGAGAACTGCATAGATTAGACCAGCAGAGGGTTAAGGTTCAAAGGGGATTTCGGTTGTCGTTGTCTCTCCTCTACATCATAGCGTTGATGGAAGGAATTAAACAAGTACGCCAAATGTCTCTAACCGATATTGAACAATGGTGCCAAAAGAACAATATGTGAGTGTTTTGAGGGCGTGATGTTGAGAAAAAAGCGGTTGCAACATGCTTACACTATGCAACATCAAAAACGGTCAGGTAACAGTTCTACACTATCCAGCCGTGCCCAAACAGAGGTTCAAATCCCGGCGGGTTCGCCATTGATTTACATTTTTTATATGCTTTCGATGGGTTTAGTAAGTTTTATTACTACTTATAGTAAATATGTTCGGATTTGGAAGTGTTTCCTTTGAGTAAGAAGTTTGAGCGTATGTTGCTTTTGTCTGCTGTTGTTTTCGTAGCGTTTGCAGGTGTGTTTGTCTTTGGAGTTGCGGGTGCGACGGCTTCGCTTGGCCCTCCGATCCTTGAGGATAGCCAAGAATGGTACACAATCAGCAACACCGTTGTTTATTCGGTGTTTGTTGACGACGTTGACGGTGACGGAGTCAAGGAGATAATAACAGCAGGATACGCCTTCGATGGCACGCGCAATAATGGTCAGCTCAGGGTTTGGAACTGGGATGGGATAACGCTTGAGGGAAGCCAAGAATGGTACACAGTCGGCACCACTTGTGTTTATTCGGTGTTTGTTGATGACGTTGACGGTGACGGAGTCAAGGAGATAATAACAGCAGGATACGCCTACATTGGCACGCTCTATTGTGGTCAGCTCAGGGTTTGGAACTGGAATGGAACAACCATGGCGCTTGAGAGAAGCCACGAATGGTTTACACTCAGCAACACCTATGTCTATTCAGTGTTTGTTGACGATGTTGATGAAGATGGGGTAAGAGAGATAATAACGGGCGGACGCGCCTATGATGGTACGTGGGATAATGGTCAGCTCAGGGTTTGGAACTGGGATGGAACAACACTAACGCTGGAGAAAAGCCAAGAATGGTTCTTAACCACGGGCGCCTGTGTTGAGTCGGTGCTCGTTGACGACGTTGATCGCGACGGTGTAAAAGAGATAGTGTCAGGCGGATACGCAGCGGTTCTTGGGCGCTTGAATGGTCAGCTCAGGGTTTGGAACTGGGATGGAACAACACTAACGCTGGAAACAAGCCAAGAATGGTACACAATCGGCTCCACCCTTGCTAAGTCGGTGTTTGTTGATGACGTTGACGGTGACGGAGTTAACGAGATATTGACAGGCGGATACGCCTATGATGGCGTAACCCGCTTTAATGGTCAGCTTCGTGTTTGGAACTGGGATGGTTCAACAATGACCTTGGAGGGAAGCCGAGAATGGTACACAATCAACAACGCCTATGTTGAGTCAGTGTTTGCTGACGATGTTGATGGCGACGGTGTAAAAGAGATAGTGTCAGGCGGATACGCCAGTGATCTTACGCGCGTGAATGGTCAGCTTCGTGTTTGGAACTGGGATGGTTCAACAATGACCTTGGAGGGAAGCCGAGAATGGTACACAATCAGCCACACCTATGTCGAGTCGGTGTTCGTTGATGACGTTGACAGTGACAGTGTCAAAGAGATAGTGACAGGCGGATACTTATCGGATGGTACGCGCTATGGTCAGCTGAGGCTGTGGGCTCCCGCAGTTGTTGATTCTCTGAACGTTAACATCGATGCGGGCTCAACCCATTTCAGGGGCGAAATCGCAGAATTCTACGTGTTAACATCCTATCGAGGAACACCCATAAACCCCACACAAATAATTTTAACCCTCTATCGACCAGACGGAACCCAAACCTCCCTAACAGCCCAACAAGTAGCCAAAGGACTCTACAAAATACCGTACACAATACCAAGCAACGCTCCAACAGGAACATACACGTTAACCGTGGAAGCAAGCTACCAAACCAACGCCAAAGACCTCAAGGGCGCAAACCTCAAGAGTTTCCAGCTCAGTTCGACCCTAACCCAATGGAACGCATGGCTCCAAACAATCCAACAAGACACAACCACAATTAAAGCAGACATAGCCACAGTTAAAACCGACATAGGACTCATAAAACTCAACCTAACCGCCATAAACGCAAACATAACAGCCATCAAGGGCAACGTCGCCACGATAACAACAGACATAGGCACCATCAAAGCAGACGTAACAACCATAAAGGCAAAAGTAACCTCAATCGACGGCAACATCGCAACCATTGAAACAGACGTTGGAACCATCAAAGCCGATATCAGCACAATCGACACAGAATCCATACCATCCATAGCTGACACACAAACAAGCCAAGGCACAACACTAAACATTGCAACAGCACTCGCAGCCTTAGCCGCAATCGGAGCTCTTGGAACGTTAGCCTTAATCTTCACAAAAAGAAAACAAACATAACCTTTTTTTTACTCAGCTCTGGCTCCATCTACTAATCTTAAAGACTGACATGCTTCTACTAAGTCAAAAAAACACAGTCTTTAGGATACGTTTGTTTTCGCCAAAATAGGTAATATTTTGCTTCTTTTCCCCTTTCTGTTTTTTTAAGGTTCTGTTTCTTTGGGTTGTTACTTGGGTTCTTAGGAGCGATTTCTCGGGTGTGCTTTGAGGTATTCGTTTAATGTCTTCTTTGTTATGACCCAGTTTCTTCCTAGTTTGAAAGCTCCTATGCTTCCTTTTCGCGCTAAAAGGCTCAAGTATTCTTGCGTGTAGGGCGTCAGTTTGCTCGCTTCAGCCAGCGTCAGTATTTCCGCTTCTTTTTCAAATGCGAGGAGGTAGATATCAAGTGACCTCTCTATGCATTTGGCTACGAAATTTGCAAAAGGAATCAGGTTTCCGTTATCTGCCTCACTTAATGTTCTCAAATATTTGGGTCGGTCTACCTTAAGAAGAACCGTGAAGGGATAACCGCTTCTCATTAGTAAGACATTCATTAAGAGCCTTGCAGTTCTGCCGTTTCCATCCAGAAAAGGATGTATGTAGACCAACTTGTGATGGAAAAAAGCTGCTAGTTCAATCGGCCTTAATTCGTCTGGGTTTTGGCTAAGAGTCTGCAGAAGCTCGCTTATCATCGATTGTATCTTCCCCACCGGAGGTGGCATGAAAGTTGCACCTGCAACCCTGACTTGACCAGTTCTGTATTTGCCTGCGTTTTGGTCATCAATGCCACGCATAAGAAGCGCATGTACTTTCAAGATATCGTTCTGCTTGATTGCAGCTTCCTTTTGAGCAAGTTTTTCCACGTAGTCAATGGCATCTGGATGGTTTCTCGCTTCCAAATGTTCTCTTAGGCTTTTTCCACGAACAGTTATTCCCTCTTGAATGACGAGTTGAGTTTCTCTGAGCGAAAGAGTGTTGCCCTCGATGGCGTTAGAGTTGTACGTAAACTCGATTTGCATCTGGTCCCATAGTTTTTGGACAAGTTGAGGAGGCAGAGGGCGAAGATTGTCCAAAGCCTTCTTTTTTGAAAGAATTCTCGCGTACATTTTAGGCTTCAACATCTGCATGGAAATATCCCCACTGAATCCAGCTATAATTAACCGATATAAAAAAGTATCGTATAAATAAACTAGTTTTACATCCGATACAGCTTCAACTAATCATGCACATGGAGGACACGAAAATCTTCACAAAACCAAAATGAAATGGCTTACAAAATGCCTGAAACCTACAACAAAGGTTTATGGGTATGTGTCTTTTTTTATTGCTTTTTCTTCCTCTTCCCATGTCAACGCCTCTAACACAAGGAAGAAGTCTTTTCCCTCTTGAAGCAAACGCCAACTCCTCCCACCCATACGATTAAGCTTCACAAGCTTACGCAGAGGCACACTCTCAATTCGACTCCTACTCTTCAAATAATCCTTCTCACCCACACGCTGAATATAACTCGCCCTACCAATCTTCATCCTAATTCTCTCAGGCACAAAAAACCCCATCCAAACTTAAACTACTACAACCACAAAATATATACTTGCTCCAACAAAACCCTTTCAAACAAAACATTTCATATTAGCAGCCTAATTGAATCATATTAGAGGGCGGTCTAGGCTTGTGCGCACACACAAACACTAATCCTTAATCGCCTCAAGCAAACTCATAACATTCCACAACTTAACCCGCGTGTAAGGCGGCATATTCGGATCCTGCAAAATCTCATCCAACATCGAAATAGCATTAGAAGCCCTAACAGCAGGCGAATCAGCACTCACTTGTAAAGCGTCTATGGATTCTTTGGCAGCTCTCCTAATGTTACGAGGCGTAGTCGTGTCCTCAGACACCTGCCCCAAAACAGCGACAGCCTGCGCAATCCTGTCCTCGTACTCCTTCAACTGTTTCTTCCCAACCATGAGACAACGCCTCCAAAACCCCAACCTCAAAGCGATATCCAAATACACAACCTAGTGATATAGGCTTTTTTATCGAATCATCGAGGTAACAGCAGTTGTCAAAAAAAGACACCAAAACCCTGCAAACCATGGCAGACCTCCTTAAACAAGGCGCCGCACTAACCGAACTCTCCTGCCCAGCATGCACTTCACCCATATTCAAACTCAAAACAGACCAACTATGGTGCGTCAAATGCCAAAAACAAATAATACTAGTAAAAGAAGGACAAACAACTGAAGAGGCAACAAGACCCATTTTACTAAGCTCACTAGAAACAACCGTGCTCACAAAAATCCAAGACATAGAAAAAAAACTCAAAGAAGAATCCGATCCAGCTCAACTGGAAAAATTAACAGTCACGTTGACTTCGCTTTTGGAAAACCTTGAAAAAATAAGAAGAATGAAACGATAAGGAGCACGACGTCAAACTGCTAGGCTACTACAACAATTTCCCAACAAACTATCAAGGGTTCGCCACACTCACGTTTCAAACCTCAACCCAACAACTACAAGAAGCAATTCTACAAGCTTTTCAACAACTCAACCAAGAAACACACGACCTAAAAAAATTAACAAAGGCTTCGCCGCCCAACTGTCAAGTCAACTTTGAAATTGGAATAGCTGAAGAAGACACGTTTAACTTCGTAGACAAAGAAGAAATAGATAGGCTAAAGAAAAGCCTAGAAGAAGAGAAAGCACCACTTTACATACTAGATTTTTTCTGTGCAACACGATACCACACAACAAACTCAAACGGAAAAACCAAGCCGTTGAAATTCGACTACACCTTACTACGGTTCACGTTTCAGCGCCGAACCATGCAAATATTCGTTGCCCATGAACGGGGAACACAGCGCATACCCTTAGAAGACCTAATTACGTTCCTGACCAAACGCATAAACAAAGAACTCACACAAAAACAACAGAAAACACTTACTCTAAAGCACTTGCACACACTCTGAGAACAACCACTAAGAACTGAAAGCAGCACAGAAATGAATGATAACTTTATCTTGGCTCATTCTAAATAGTTTTCAACAACTCGATAACTGCCTTTAAAACATTCTTTGCAACCTCGCTAACTGGCTTGTCACCATCTATTAACGTTAAACTTTGGTCTTGCACCATTGTCATGTAAACCTTTCGCACCTTCTGCAGATTCTGCGAAGTCTCCATCACGGTTTTCTTCCTTTTCAACCTTTTAACCACCACATCGACTGGGGTGTCAATGAATAGGGCAATGTTGGGTTTCAGAGCAAACTTGTTGATATGTCCAATCCATTCGAGGTCGAGTCCAGCAGCGCCTTGATACGCCAATGTTGAGTAGACGTATCGGTCGCAGACCACAACTTTGCCCTTATCTAACGCGGGCTTGATCTCTGTTTCAACGTGTTCAACTCTGTCGGCAGCAAAGAGCAACGCTTCCACAATTATTGGAACACGTTTCTTTCTGTCAAGCACGTAGCGTCTGATGAGCTTGCCAACTCTGCCACTAGTAGGCTCAGTTGTGTATACGGCATCTACACCTCTTCGGCGAAGGTTTTTGACAAGTCGACGAGCCTGCGTGGTTTTTCCACTGCCGTCTATTCCTTCTATACAGATGAATGCTCCACGTTTCAAGTAGCAGAGCACCTCCTCATATCCTCCATCATACAGAATCGATTGCTTTAATAATGTTGTCAAAAAAGAGAACTTAAACAAGAGGCACTAACTCATGAGACAATATTGGGGCGAAATCAAAGACCCCATTCTCGGATACGTATATGTCACTGAAGCTGAGAAAGAAACCATCGATTCTTTCCCTGTGCAACGTCTCAGACGACTACGCCAACTAGCTGGAGCTGAGTACGTTTACCCAGGCGCCAACCACACTCGTTTCGAGCACAGCATAGGCGTCATGCACTTAGCTGGGCTTATGACCCAAAATCCCTATCTTTCGCAGCTTTTCAGTGAAGAAGACTACCAAATAATTCGATTGGCTGCTCTTCTCCACGACGTAGGTCACGGACCATTCTCCCACATTTTTGAGCATCTACTCGTTAAGTTTCTTCACAAAACGCATGAGGACATCAACGTCTGGGTGGTTCAAAAGTCGGAGCTAAAAGACGTTGTCGGAAAGTTAGGTTTTGACCCAGACTTGGTGGCAAAGCTTTCAGTTGGATGGCTGCATAAACCTGGCAGAGCCTTCATGGATCAAATCATCAGAAGCGCTGTGGATGTTGACAAACTGGATTTTGTGGTGCGAGACACTTATCACACAGGTGCCCAGTATGGTTACGTTGATGTTTTTCGCCTCATCCACACTTTAGATGTGCTCGACCAGAACTTGGCTGTTGACTTAGGCGCCTTATCAGCTCTAGAATCGTTTATACTTGCTCGAATAGAGTCTTTTAAGAGCATTTATTTCCACCGTGTTGGCAGAGCTGCGCAGCTGATGTTGGCTATGGCTATGGAAGAGGCTAAAGATGAATTAGGCTTGGTAGGTTTCAAAACACCAGAGGAATATTTGGCACTCGATGACTACACGGTTTGGGCTATGTTAAAGAAGTCGAAGAAGTCGAAGAAAATCGTTGAAAATTTGGAGAGACGTAAACTGCTAAAGTGCGCCTACGACCAAACATTCTACGTGCGTGACAAAACCATATCGAGCATCTTCAGCGTCGAGGAGATTCGCAACAAACTACGCGATCAAATTGCTTCCGAGGCTGGGGTTGACTCAAACGATGTGGTGATTGACGTGCCAACGCTGCCTTCAGTGCCCTACAGTCATTCAGTTTTGCTTGAGCCCATGGAGATTCCAGTTTTTCATCGAACACGAGACGGTGAAAAAGTCCCACATCGCTTGAGCGAAATCTCGGGTATATTTGACGTTTTGAAAGGCTTCATAAACATCTTGCGGGTTTACACAGACGAGGAGAATCGGGAAAAAGTAGGAGCAGCCGCAACCAAACTGCTCGGTGAGGTTCCCTCTTCTGCAAAAATCTCATTCTAGTTTTGGAGAGACCGACACTCTTTGAAAACAAAGGTGTTGAAGGGTCGCGGTGTTGTTTCTGGACGTTGCAAAGGTGTCGCTCTAGTTTCCGCTAAGCCTCTGAGTTTTCTAGGTGGAGTAGATCATAACTCTGGGGTAATAATTGAGAAAGGGCATGATTTGACGGGCAACCCTGTGAAGGGTAGGGTTCTGTGTTTTCCCTATGGTCATGGCTCAACCGTTGGCAGTTATGTTTTGTATTCTCTGGTTAAGAAGGGAGTTGGTCCAATAGCAATCGTGAATCATGTTGCGGACTCAGTGGTTGTGGTGGGCGCAATAATTGCAGAGATTCCCATGGTTGACCAAGTTGACATAACACAGATACAAACAGGTGAAAAGGTTGAAGTAGACGGCACCCATGGAACAGTGAAAATCGGAGGACAAAAGTAACATTGTACCTTACAAAAGAAGAAGAAAAGATGCTGGGAGGCGAGTACGGATGGGCTAATCAGGTTTCTATGAAGATTCTTGTTCGCTTAGGCGAATTGTTCGGTGCCACTCGTCTTATTCCTGTTCAGTCGGCGCACTTGTCTGGTGTCTCGTATAAGCACATGGGCGACGCCTCAATAGACTTTCTCACTGCGTTAGCTGAGCGAGGCGGGAAAGCACGGACGTTGTCAACGCTTAATCCTTCAAGTTTTGACCCATTATACTTAACTAAACTTTATCCTCGGGAACGCTTGGAGAAGCAATCATGTATCATTGACCTTTACTCAAAGATAGGCATTAATCCAACCCTTACTTGTACTCCATATTACTTAAGAGAGCCAAAGCAAGGTCAACACTTGGCTTGGGCAGAATCTTCAGCAGTTATATATGCTAATTCGGTTCTAGGTGCATGGACAAACCGTGAAGGAAGCCCAAGCGCTTTAGCAGCCGCACTCATCGGAAAAACACCAGACTATGGCTTACACCAAGCCACAAACCGCCAACCAAACATATCAATTAAGGTTGAAACAAGTCTTAGAAACGAGGCAGAATACGGAGCGCTCGGAATTCATCTGGGAAGAATTTTGAGGGATAAGATTCCAGCGTTTAAAGGACTGCGGAATCCTGCGAATGATGATTTGAGACAGTTGGGCGCTGCTATGGCTTCAAGCGGCATGACATCTCTCTTCTACCCGAAGGCTCAACTTAAAAAACAGATGATGGAGACACTGTCAATAGAAACTAAAGACATTAGAGAAGCAATGTCTGGTCTTTGCACCACCGCTGAAGCTCCAGACCTTGTGTTTATTGGGTGCCCTCACTGCTCCTTGAAAGAGGTTAGAAAAGTTGCTAGTCTGCTCGAAAGCAAAAAATTGCGCAACGGCGTCGAACTGTGGGTTTGCATGTCAAGGTATGTGAAAGACAGAGCGAAAAGGCATGTTGATATCATTGAACGTGCTGGCGGGCATGTTCTTTGCGACACTTGTGTTCTTGTTACGTGGGTAAAGGATTTGGGTGTTCACGCCATAATGACTAACTCAGCAAAAACAGCTTTCTATGCGCCCACTTTGAATGAAGTGGATGCTATTCTGAGACCGTTGGATCAATGCTTAGAAACAGTGTGTCAAAGTTAGTCGCTTTTCTAATATAGAGGACCTAGACTATAGGTACTACACTGCAAACAACAAAATCTCTAGGAAAATCCCATGAACTTGATGAATGCAACTCTGCTCCTAGTACTTGGGTTTGTCATAGGCATGCCTGTGTCTATGGTGGGTTTAGGAGGCGGCCTTTTCATAGTTCCCCTGTTGATTCTGGTTTTTGGTTTGCAAGCTCAAAACGCTGTAGCAATAAGCCTAGTGGCAATGTGCGGCACAGCGTTCTCTGCATCTATTGGATACATTAGGCATGGAAGAGTAGACTACAAACTCAGTCTGCTCTATGACATACTAGATGTTCCAGGCGTTGTTGCTGGCGCCTATTTAACAACGATTCTTCCCAAAAACATTCTCGCAGGCTTATGCGGGTTCTTTGTGGTATTCATATCTCTACTTCTGATAAAAAAGAGAAAGGTTGCAGCTTCGACGAGAGATAGTCCAAAAAGTGTTGATAGAGGATGGAAGAGAAAAAAGATTGATTCATCCAATCAAATATTTGAGTATGTTATACAAAGACCAAGTTTCGCCCTTATTAGCAGCTTCACCGGCGGGCTGGTTACAGGTTTAGTTGGCTTGGGAGGAGGCATAACCGACACCACAACAATGATTCTACTCGGCGTGCCACCCCATATAGCTGTGGCCAGCTCGGAATTTGCCATGGCTCTCACTAATGGGGCGGGTGTCTTAACTCATGGGATCCTACAGAACATTCTTTGGGACTACGCCCTTCCTTTAACAGTCGGCACATTTATTGGGGCGCAAGTAGGAGTGGTGGCTTCAAAGCGAGTGAGGGGAGAAACCTTAACCAAGATACTTTCTGCAATTGCGCTTATTTTGGGATTAAGACTTATACTGCTACTATTTCATCTTTAACTGCATAAACATGAAATAAGGAGCTGTTTGTTTTTCTATTGCTTCCTCTCTGAAGCTTTCTTCAACGCTTCTATAATATCGCTTATTCTCTTGTTTGTTGGAATCTTTGCCAGAGTGAATTTTTCTTTGGGTTTAGTTAATGGTCGAGTGGCGTCTAAACCTAGCTTGGTAGTAAGTCCTGTTTCTTGGTCAGCTGACGGGTCGAGCGTTGAACCTCTTGCGTTGGAAATCATCAACATGTCTTCTTTGGCTTGAAAACGTGTGGCAAAAGCCCATTCCACTTCCTGCGGGTTGAAAACGTCAATGTCACTGTCAACTACTACAGCGTGCTTTAAGCTGGGATGTGCACTGAAGGCTGCTGCTAAAGCGTTTTTCGCGTCTCCGTCTACCAGTTTGTCTATAGAGATGATAGCGTGGAGCCATCCACATCCGCCAGCTGACAGGTTTACAGCTTTGACTGAGGGCACAACTTTGGAAACGGCTTCCCATATCATTGCTTCGTGGGGCAAACCCATCAAGAGCTTGTGTTCGGCGCCAGAGGGCAGCAAAACTTGATAAATGTAGTCTCTTCTGTGCATGGAGCTTACAAGTTCGATTATGGGTTGCTTTCGTTGAACGTCGTAGGTGCCCGTTATGTCAACGAGTGGTCCTTCCACAACCTCTTTATCAACGAGTATTCTGCCTTCTAAGACAATCTCGGCTTCTGCGGGTGCAAGCAAGTCTACATTCTCGCATTTTATTAGGTTGAGCTTGTTGTTGAGAAGCTTATTAGCTACGTCGAATTCGCTCACGCCGAAGGGCACGGGAGACGATGCAGCCAGCATGAGTGCAGGGTGAACCCCAATTGCTATGGCGACATCTAAATTCTGTTTTTCTTCTTTTGCCATCTGCCAAAGTTTGAAGAGGTGGCGGGGCACCAAACGAATTGCCAAATGGCTGTCGTCTAACACCTGCAAACGATGTATGGACACGTTCTCGATTTTTTTGTCTGGGCTGCGAGCCGAAACTATGGCTGATGTTATGTATGGTCCAGCGTCTTTTTCAAAATGCGTCAATATGGGTAATTTTGAGAGTCTTGCTCTTTCAACCACTTCGTTGACTGGTCCGCCCTTCACTTTTTTCGGCTTTGTTGGTGTGAGCCAAGCGTCAGTGAGTTTCTGATAGAGAGTCTCTGGGGTAGCGCCTATAGCCCAGCAGAGGCGTTGTCTTGTTCCGCAAACATTGGCTACTATCTTGGTTACTCGTCCTTTCACGTTGTCAAAGTACAATATTGGTCCGCCGTCGAATTCTTTCATGAAGGTGGAAACTTCGAAGCGTGGCGAGACTTCTTCCTTAACCTCAACTATCTGTTGTTTTCTATGCATCTCTGCCAAAAAACTGCGTAGACTCATTTTTTCAACTCTTCTTCTTGTTTGGTTTTCATGACTTTTTCAAACAACTTGAGGAACACGGGTCCAACGGTTTTCTCGTCTAAGGTTTTTGCAAAGACCGATGCCAAGGCGATTTTGCCAGTTTTTTCTGCTAGTCTTTCAGCTAGCATGCGGGCGACGATTATGTTTCGGTCGCCTAACAAAACAGACGATAAAGGGGGACCTAACATTTTTTGGGTTTGCGGTAAGGCTACTGCCAGCGTGCCTAACTGGTCTTCATTTTCGCTTAGGAATATTATGTTAGCGTTTTTGGTTTCTAGGTGAAGCGCCAGAAATTGGGTTTCGTTTTCTTTTATTTCTTCTTGAACAATCTTTGCATGCTGCATTTTTGTCTCCAACTACTGCTGTACTAGGCTTATTTATTGCCTCGTATTACTATTTACTGCTTTTAAAGGAAACTGGCGAGTCAAAGATGACTGAGAGGGAAAGAGCCCACAAGATTCTGCAGATTCTGAAGGAGAAATACCCACTTCCTGAATGGACAAGTTCGAAGCGAGAACCCTTTCAAACTTTAATAAGAACTGTGATGTCGCAGGCGACTAATGACAGAAACCGAGACAAAGCCTACAAGAACTTGTCGGAAAGGTATAGGGTGAATCCAAAGGCTTTAGCAGAGGCTGACGTAAAAAAAATTGAGAAGGCTATTCGAGTTGGCGGCTTGTACCGAAACAAGTCACGGAAAATAATAGAGCTGTCTAAGGTTGTTCTTGAACGTTTTAACGGCTCGCTTGACTTTGTTCACTCTGATTCTTTGGAAACGGCTCGCTCCAAGCTTATGAGTATTCCTGGAGTTGGACCTAAAACTGCTGACGTGGTTCTCTTGTTTTCAGCTAAGAAGCCGACTGTGCCTGTTGACACCCATGTTAATCGTGTTTCGAAGAGGCTGGGGTTGGCGCCTCTTAAAGCTGGTTATGAGGGCGTTCGATGCATGCTTGAGTCTTTCTACGCTCCAGAAGACTATCTCCCAATACATTTGCTACTGATTGGTCTTGGAAGAACTTTCTGCAAGGCTCGGAATCCATTGCACAATTCTTGTCCTGTTGGTTCGTTGTGTCCAACAAGACAGCTGGAGGAGACAGATCCTGGTTTGCATCGTTTGCACGGCAGTAGGGATTACCCATGAGTGTTGTTGTTAGGTCGGCTCTTGACAAGCGTGTTGAGAAGTTCTTTCCTTATCCTGAAGTGAGACCTTTTCAAGATTCGTTCATTGACACTGTTTTTGAGGCTGCGGAAAGTGGTCGCCATGTTTTAATTGAGGGAAGCAACGGTTTAGGCAAGACTGTGGCAGCTCTTTCAGCTTGTTTGCCAGTTGCTATGGAGCGGAATTTGCAGGTTCTTTATGTGGCTAAGACTCATCGTCAACACGACCGAGTTATGGAGGAGTTAAACGCTATCGCCAGAAAGCAAGACGTTTCTGGGCTGTCTATTCGAGGTCGAACTGACATGTGTTTTCATCCGTTTATTGCTCGTCACGCTACTGATGCGAGGTCAGCTATGGAAATCTGCGAGTTGTTGAAGACCAGGGAGCAGTGTCCCTATCATGCAAGCATCAAGAGTAAGGAAGACAGGTTTGGCGAGGTTAGGTCTCATGTTTCTTCTAGTGTTTACAAGGCTTCGGAGGTTCAGGAAATTTGTCGGAGTGAAGGCTTTTGTCCGTATGAGCTTGTTAAGCAAGCAATAGAAGAAGTAGACGTTGCCGCTTTGAGTTACCTGTACGTTTTTGACCCAGGTATTCGTGGAGCTTTTCTTAAACACTTGAAGAAGCCTTTAGATGAGGTTATTTTGATTGTGGATGAGGCACACAACCTACCAGATGCTGCGGCTGAAATTGCCAGCGACAGCTTAACGCTTTTTGCCATTCGTCAGGCGCAGTTGGAGGCTGAAAATTTTCGTCATCGAGACGCTGCAGACTTTGCAAATAAATTTAGGGTAATTACAGAACGGATGGCGTCTCAGGTTGAGAAGGAGAGTTACGTTCAGCCTCAATTGCTTGTAGATGCCATTCGAAAAAAGGTTGGAATCGACGAGCCTGAGTTGTTTTTTGAAGAGATGCATGAAATTGGAAACCTTGTTAGGCAACAGTTGCTTTCTCAGGGCAAGTATCCACGTTCATACATTCATCGGGTAGGCGAGTTTCTTTTGAAGTGGTTAGAAACCTCCCAGGATGCTGCCTACACTCATGTTTTGAGCAGATACGTGGCGAGGACGGGCACCTCTTCGGCTAAGTTGGAGGTTGTTGCGCTTGACCCGGCGAAGGTGACTCAACCCGTTTTTTCCTCTGTCTACTGCAGCGTCTGCATGTCTGGAACACTTCAGCCTCTTGAATCCTATGTTAAGATAACGCATCTGCCAGATTCAACTGTGCGAAAGGCTGTGCCCTCGCCTTTTCCTAAAGAGCACATTTTGAGTTTGGCTTGTTGTGGCGTCACAACTGCTATGGAGCAGCGTACGCCAAGCATGTATAAGAAACTGGTTAGACGAATTGCAGAAGTTGTGAATTCAACGCCTGCAAATGTTGGAGTGTTCACAGCCTCCTACGAAGTGTTGCAACGTCTACTTGAAGCTGGGCTTAAAGACACTTTGGATAAGCCTCTGTTAAACGAGCGTAGAGGCATGTCTTCAAAGCAAAACGAACGGGTCATAGCCAAGTTTAAGTCGTTTTCCAAGCGCGGCGGAGCTGTTTTACTAGGTGTTCAAGGCGGACGCTCGTCTGAAGGCGCTGACTATCCAGGCGACCAAATGAATTCTGTGGCTGTTGTAGGCGTGCCTTACGCTGAGCCAACCGCTCGTATAGGCGCCCAAATAAAATACTATGAAGGCTGTTTTCCAGGACACGGACGCGAATATGGTTATGTTGTTCCAGCGTTGAAGAAGGCGGCGCAAGCTGCTGGCAGACCCATAAGGAGTTTAGAAGACAGGGGCGCCATAGTTTTTCTAGACCACCGATTTGCAACCGCTTACTGCCAAAACTTCTTGCCTTTATGGATTAGAAGAGGAATGAAGACGCTCCCAGACCAAGATAATGCAATAGCTGATGAACTCATTAAATTCTACGAGTTGCATTGTTCATGAGCCACTTATCTTTTCTACACTTCTCACATTTAGATACCTATTTGTTTAATTATGGTTGGTCTCTTTTTGTTTAGAGGATGAAGCATGGTGTAATTGAGAGAGGAGAAAGGAGAATAGCAAATGCATAAGAAAGCTGCATTGGGAATGATGCTGACGCTGCCGTGGTTAATAGGTATGTTAACGTTGTCGTTTAATGTTAGCGTGGTTGTAGCGTACAAATCGGGAACAAATGCCACACACCAATTCATTTTTGAACAAGCGAAAACAATACTGCAAAATGATGGATACGTATCTTACGCAGAGTTTTTAGATTCGGTGGAACCTTCCAGCGGACTTACATATTTGAAAATAATGATTAAAGGAAGTGATGAAAATGACGGGTTGATTGCGGCAAGAGAACATTATATGGACCCGATGGATCACAAAGGGTTGCTACTGCTTGGTTCGTACCAGAAAAGTGCGGGTACGTTATGTCAGGAAAGATTCATCGAAGCTGTGGCACAGTGGCAAAGTGGTAACTATTACAATGCAATGTATAATCTTGGATGGGCGGTACACTTAGTGCAAGATGTGTGCGTTCCTCATCACGCTTGGACAACATATTTAGACTGGCATAGTGGATACGAGGATTGGGTGCAAAACAACGGATACCTTTATGCCGTCAGCTCCGGTGGCACCTACTCGTTTCCATCGTTCACAGATTTACAGTACTATACTCCAAATCATTATTCGGGTGTGAATGTTTCGGCTTATGATTGGGTAGATTCCAACGCTCATGAAAGCATCAAATGCTTTTTGTACGTGAACTCTTACACCGCAGGTTATGTTACTGACGCCGCAGACCCCTACGTTGAAACGATTCATCCTCTCCCAAATAACTTGGCAACCACGTGGGTCATTACTGCATATCAAACCAGCGGAATGCAATTGCATTTCGAAAAAATAGACATGGAGAACAGCCATGACTTCATCTACATTTATGACAAATATGACAATCTCTTAGATGAATACACAGGTCAATACACTGACTTTTGGACTCCATGGTATTCGAGTGGAGACAGTTTGAACATCAAGGTAACAACAGATTCCTCCCTCCAAAGCTGGGGCTACAAACTCAAAGAGGTCAAATATTACGATTTGGGCGAAGAGCCAGATGAAGCTACTAGCGTGTTATTGCCAAGAGCGCAACGAACAACCGCAGGATTTATAAAATTCTTTTTCGACAAAGTGCTTCAAACCATCTACATCAGACAAGAGGGCTCTGTTGATCCGTCAGGAGCACCAATTCAACGCAGTGGTAGCGTCTACACATTTCTAAGCAACATTGATAAGTCCATCGTAGTCGAGAAGGATGATATAAGAATCAACGGTAATGGACATTTGGTTCAAGGAAAGTTCGACATTAGTGATGGTTTGTATCTATCTGGAAGAAGCAACGTAACAATTCAAAATCTAACAATAGAAGGCTTCTGGTCTGGCGTCTTTATGTGGAACTCTACGAAAATAACAATTGAAAACAGCGTGATAGTAAACAACTCGCACATTGGAATAAGCTTTCATAACTCTTCCAACAATAGTTTAATTGGCAATGAGCTTTCAAACAATTCATATGGAATTAGGCTATTCTCAGGATCCAAAAATAACCTTATTTTTCACAACAGCTTCATAAACAACACGATACAAACATATGTGGACACAAGTTATACAAACACTTGGGATAGTGACTACCCTTCTGGCGGTAATTATTGGAGTGACTGCATTCAAATAGACCTATATTGGGGTCCTTATCAGAATCAAACGGGCAGTGATGGAATAAAAGATACACCCTACATTATCGACGGGAACAATCAAGACAACTATCCTTTAATGAGCCCCTACAAATACTGGAGCAATCCAATTCCAGGCGACATCAACAAAGACATGGAAATCAATAACTTAGACCTGTTACAGTTAGCAGCAGCCTACGGCTCCAACCTAGAAAAGCCAAACTGGAATCCACATGCAGATATTAACAATGATAACAAAGTAGACTGCAAAGACATGTTTACACTAAGCACTAACTATAAAAAAGAATGAACAGACCCATAACATTAGTTGTCTAAGCTAAACACAGAGACACACAACAACCAATCTTCCCCTTTTACCATAGTTAAGAAAGAAGTCTCTGAATGAAAGACTGTCTAAAACAGACATGAGAAACCGCATATTTGGAGCCTATTTGGATCCTAATTGAGGGGGGTCTAGCCCCATGCGCACACACACAAACAAAACCACACCTTGAAAACTATCAAAAGAGTCAAAACTTAGGCTTAACAACCTCGCGCAGGTAGGCAAGTGTTTGCTCATCCAACGCTTTCACAACCGCCTCATCACTTTCACCACGCCTAATGTTAACCCTGCGTTCAGTAGGCTCAATGTGACTAACGTTTACACGCCTACGCTTAACACCGTTCACCTGCTTTGGACCAGTCACCAACACAAAATTCCTATCAACAACATCCACAATAACACATTTTTTACCTGCTTCACGACCAACAAGCTTAACACAGATTCGACCAACATCAACCGCAGACATAATCCTTTCACGCCTCCATTGTTTCATTCATTGAAGCTAACTCATTCTTCAACCACGCTTATAATGTCATCGACCCTCTTCTTCACCTTAACCTTCTTCATCAAAACCAAACGGTCAACCACAAGACTAAGAGTCTCAAAAGTTTCATCACCACTCAAAAGCTCAGTATCCAAAATCACATCAAAAGGTGAAAAATCCTCACCAAGCTTGAAACCATACAACCGTTCGTAAATGCGTTTCGTCATTCCATCCTTCTCCTCAATAGCCTTCGACGCCTCTCTAAGGCTAATCTTATCACGACGTGCAAGCCGCTTAGCCCTCTCCTCAGGTGAAACCTCAATCCAAATTTTGAAGCCGCTTTTGAACAGCCAAGGCATGGTCCAGCTGTCTAGAACAACGTTTCCCTGTTCAGCCCACGTTAACAATTCTTCGTCAACATGTTTGTCAAACCTTGAATCATGTAGACGACGCTCCAAAAACCTCATTCCCTCGGTTGTTTCCCACCAACCTTTCTCCTGAGCCTTATAGCCCATCCGAATGGCTAAGTCCTTCAATGCGATTCCGCCTGAAACATACTTGAAACCATACTTTTTAGCTAAGCGTCTCGCAGCCGTGCTCTTTCCGCAAGCAGTCAAACCAGCAATACAAATCACAACTTTCTTCTTTTTCAACAACCTTTTTGTCATGAAGTGGAACCGCTCCGAACCGTTCGCTTCAAAGCCACATTGAGACAAACCTGACAAAGCTGACCTCCAAACATGCGTTGAAGTCGTCTTTGGCTAGCAGGCAATCCACGCATTTTAGATGGAGTCAACATGGGAACACTGGGCAAAACCTTACCACATTGAACACAATGGGAGGCGCCTACCCTTTCTTTCTTAAAGTGGATAGTGGCGCCTTTTCCAGGAAGTTTCACGGACTTTCGTCTTCTGCTTCTAGTTCGCTGAGAAGGCTTAGGCATTCTACTAATCACCTCCCATACCCAAGCCTAACAAACGAGAAAGAAGCGCCTGAAACACAATGGAACAAAGAAAATACCAATAGAAATACGTTAAAGGTAGAGGCTCGTTTCCAAACCAGGGTATGTAAGCGACGGCGATGGGTCCGGTTTCTGGATTAGTATACATGGGAGTGAGGAAAAGCCACCACATAAGCATGAGTGGAATAAACCAAATGAACGATGTTTTCATGGACTGCCAGGTCATCTTAGACTGTAACTGCATCATTTGTTTCTGCTGCTTCTTCACCTTAGCCATCAACTTCTTGTCACTCGTACGCGAAGCCTTCAACGAGTCGGCTCTCCAGGCAGCAATCTCTTTGTTCCAAGCTTTCATTTGTTCTCTATTTGTAAGAAGCCTATTCGTCAGCAAAGTAACGAGTGAAAGGGAGAAAGACAAGAGTAGGATGAAAAACGTTGAATAAGGAATCACTGTCAAGTCCATCATGCGGCACTTCAACCTCCGAAGAATCGTCGTAAAGCTGGATACATCTCCGCAACTCTTTCCTGCATAAGCAACTGATAATACTGATAAAGTATGCCAACAGACAACAAAACACCCATCCCCGAACCAAAAACTCCAAAGAAATCCGCTACCGCCGCGATTAAACCAACAAGGGCGCCGCCTAAAACGGTCACAGTAGGAATGTAACGCTTCAAAACCTGTTCAATTGCTTTCTCAGACCTTCGAAAACCTGGAATCTGCATACCTGAGTCTACGAGTTGCTTCGCTACAGTAGACGGTCCCAAGCCGCCGACTTCAAGCCACGTTAGAGAAAATATGATTGAAAAAGCAACAAGGATGCCTGTGTACGCAAAGGCTCTCGCAAGACCCATAGAGTCACCTACTATTTCGGCAATGCTCCTGGGAGGAATCACAAAGTACACTAGCCCGCCTGTGGGAACGGGTCCACCTTGTGACCCTGTGTCGTACATGCCAAAAAGATTGAGCCAGGGATTGGTGTTGCCTCGGTTGTAGTTGCTCCACACTAGTTGAGATATGAAATAAATGTTAGCGAAGAGGGCTGAAGCAAAAATTACGGGCAAATTGGACACGTACATGAGTTTGATGGGGTACCGACTTCGAAAGCCTCTGTATCCAGCGTATGATATGGGCATTTCGACGCGCACTCCCTCAGCGTATATGACCACCAAAAAAACAACTAATGTAGTGAAAAGACCCAACATCGTTGGAAGGTTCGCAACTTTTCTATCATATAGATAATCTACTGTGAATTGACCTTGAATGAAAGTTTGAATCAGAGAAGGTATGGCACCATAACTTTTGATTGTCTCTGGCACTCCAGCTAAAGACGGAGACACTGACAAGCTTTCCCACAAGATGCCTTGAGCAACACCTGCCAAAATGAAGAGGCTGATGCCACTTCCGATTCCCCATCCCTTCTGCAACATTTCATCCAAGAGCACGAGCACCAATCCTGCGAAAAGCAGCTGAAGAAAAACTACAATCGACATCCTCGGGTCGGCAAGCTGATAGACTCCGCCGATTATGTAAGCAGAAGCTTGAACTCCAATCAGTATGAACGAGAATATTTTGCTGGCTGTGGTGAAGAGCATTCGGTCGTCTGGGTTGCTCATGTCACATTGAATCATTCCCGAACCAGCGAGCAACTGAAGTATGAGACCTGCTGTAACGATCGGGCCGATGCCGAGTTCCATAAGAGAGCCCTGGTGAGAAGCAAATATGACACGGAGGTAGAGGAACGGGTCACCTTCTTCTCCTCTTGCAATACCGTAGAGGGGCACTTCTGTCATGATGAGATACAAGGAGAGCGCTAAGCCTGTCCAAAACAATTTTTCGTTGAAGCCCACTTTGCGCGTTGGAGCGCTGACTTCTGGTGTGAACCTTGAGATGGGCTTGAACAGCGATAGGAACCTGCCAGGCATTTGACGCTTTCACCTTTGTTTTCATTAGGCAAATCAATACAGATAATAATTAACCTTTAGCCGATGTCTCCTCTGCCTGTGTTTGGGTTTTCTCTTCTGTTTCACCTAGGATTTGTCCGCCTGCTTCCTGGATTTTCTGGGCTGCGCTTTCAGAGTGGGATGCAACCTTAATCAATACGGGTTTTGTTATTTTGCCTCTCGCTAAGAGTTTATGGTATCCCAGTTTTTCAAGGTCGAGAAACGCCTTCTCTTCCTTCGTTTCCAGTTGTTTTGCTTGTGAGAGTTTGTCCACGAGTTCGTCGAGTTCTCCGACGTTGATTATGTTGATTTTTTGTCTAAGTTTCTTTATAGATGTGAAACCTTTTCTTCCAAAGTAATCGGGCTCATATTTTACGACGTATGTCCAGAGGTGTTTGTGTCTTCCGACTTTTCTTCCTCCTTTCTGACTGTGTTTTCTGTGTTGTCCAACCTGTCCCCATCCCATGGTTCGGGAGCCTCTTCTCTTTCTGGTCTTTCGCAGTTTGTGAGGAGACACAGCGTTTTCACCATTTTTGCCATAGACATGTAACAACCCTTCCTTTTATTCTTAACCATCAAAAAGGTTGTTGCTGCGTCATTTTGGTTTTTCTGTATTGTCGCTCTCGCTTTGTTCGAGTCTGGAAAAATCTTTCGAGACTCAGCCGAGCTTCATGTCTTAATTGTGGCACAATAGAAACCTTTTGAGACGCAATAGATGCGTGTTACGACGCTGATATCCTTACATGGTAATTAAATACGTTAATATGATTTGAACGGAGTTGTATACTGCATGCATCAAGGCTGAAGCGGTGGTGTTTCCACCAGTTCGTTGCCACACGTAGCCAATAACTAAACCAACAGCGAAAACTGGAGCAAAATAATAAGCAGAATTGAGACCATGCACTAGTGCAAACAAAACAGAAGCAATCAGTAAACCTTTTAGTTTCCCAAACGAGTTTTCAAAACCCTTTTGGATAAAGCCTCTGAAAGCCAGCTCTTCAACAGGTCCAACCAGAACGAGAAATAAGGCTATCATAGTGATTAGTTGAAAAGAATCTCTGGGCATTATGTAATCCTTGTACTGCTCAGCGAAGGGGTCAGGACCAAAAACACTTGTTTCAAAGATAGAAATGCTTCCAGCTAAAAAGATAAGAGGCACTGCAATAATGGAAACAATAACTAAGATTTTCAGGCTTACCTTTTTCAAGCCTAAAGTCGTCAAGCTGGCTTGTTTATGCCTAGCAAAGAAAAGAGTAATTGCCAAGACAATGGTCTCTGTAATAGGCGCAGATATGAGTGCGATGGGAAAGGTCAAATCGGAGGTTTTCACATTCATAATCCACAATAATAATTCGAAAATGATAGAGCCTAAGAAGATTCCTCCGATTAGGGCAAGATAGCAAGCCAATGCGAGTTTGGCACCCCACTCACGTTGATTCTCTATCAACTCTCCCCCTCACTTAATACCAGTGAAGTAGCCACCTTTCACTACTCATTCTTTTCCATAACCATAATTAGCATTTAGCGGAAGAGTTTATAAAATATTAAATAACTCGTTTAGTCCTTCTTGGATTTGGTGAATGCAACTTGAACCTATTTGCTTTCTTCGTCTTTTGGGCACTTGTGTTCGTTGTGCCCATCCCACCTACAAGGTCTCGTTTGCGCCTATTGCCAAGGTTGGTTACTTTTGCTTTTGGACTGCTACTTTTCTTAATCCTAGTCGCTGCTCTTACTCCATTTAGTCTTTTTATCTACTGGATGATTTATCCACGATTGTTTTTTGCCTTCCTCGAATACGCCTTCCAGTTTAGGAGACGTGTAGAAGAGGAAGAAGAAGAGAGACCTCGCTACTACTCTTACATGCGAAGGTGGAGAGGACCAAAAATAACGGTTCGCATAGGCGGCAAAGTCATTGCCCTACTCTTCATCTTATTTTTGCTTTTCGGCTTAGTCGGCGTAGCTTTCACTCAAGTTCAGCGCGTCAGCAACGCCTACTACTTCGCCAACTTCATCCAGCCACGCTACGGGTTACCATTCAATCGCCCAATAAACGACAGCCAAGTGCGCTTGGTCACTGAGGAATTGGCTATCTCAGTGGCGAGGCGACACATGTCAGAGTTTGGAAGCAACATGCGTGTGCTAGACACGCATGTCACTAAAACCCTTGACGGAAAACTGGTCTGGGTCGCTGTTATTGGCTCCACGAACGTGTTGGCTGAAAACTACGTGAAAGGTTTCATTTTAATCGATGCAACTGACCCTGTTGCAGTTCCCGAAATTGTGCATAAAGATTTCATGGTGGGAGACGGCTTGTGGTGGGACCGCAACGTAATATTCCGTTCATACTCGTCTGAAAACGCTCACAGTTATGGTGTGGCATATCCTACATGGGACGTTACAACGAGCGAATTAGTCTACATAGTTGCCCGATACGAAGTTGGATTCGATTTGATTAGAAGGTACAAAGGATTAATTGTTTACAACTCAGAAGGCGAAATCATCCACGAATACTCCGACTTATCTAGTGTACCAAGCTGGGCTACGCAGATATAAGACGAAAACTGGATGGAGAACATGATTAACGAATGGGGAGGCTTCCGTCGAGGCGTTGTCTTTGACTACTGGTCAGGAGGCTTTCTATGGATTATTCCGCCCAGCCGCGAACGTGTTGAAATGTCAGAGGACACACGTTACATCGTTGACCCTGAGACAGATGACGTCATAGCCATGGTTATGGTTAACCCAGTTGCCAGTGAAAGAACGCTTGCTGGAGTCTTTAAGGCTACTCGGCAGGGCATATTCTTTTACGATTATTCTAAGGAAGAGTACATTTCAGGCATCACAGCCGAAGACATTGTAGGCGGAAAGATACCTCCACCTGCCACTGGCTACTTTGACACTGAAATGCCTCTTCTTTATCCCGTTGAAGTTTCAAAAGGCGTCTTCCGACTTGCTTGGTACGTGCCTATTTATTGGCGAGAGGGCAAAAGAGCGCCCGATGAAACTATATATTTGGCGGGGTTCGCAATCATCGACGCCCGAGACATAAACAACGTAGCCATTAACATGGCTGGAGGCGGACTTTCAAGCGAACAGCTGGTTAAAGAGACTAGACTTGATTTTATACGGCTTTTCGGAGCAGTTACCTACGTGGCTTTAGACACTAAAGTCTTGGACAAGCTGGAATACGTTAGGGACGGAACAACCCATGTTGTCTTGCACGTTGAAAACAGCACCTACCCATGGATAGAGGCTACGCCCAATGATTTGCCGAGTCAACAATGGTATGAACTCTTGTCCACCATAGCGGGAGACAACGTAACTGCCAACATAGAAAAGCGAGAAGAAATCTGGGTAATAGTAAGCTTTGACAACCTAGATATACCATAAGCCCTTTCAGAATAATTCCGCTTTTCTGCAACACCTAAATACTGAAGCATCAAAATAATGCACTAATTGATAATTTCACGGAGAATGCCAAAAAAATGCCCACAATTAAACGGGAGCAGTGGCGTCGGCACTTCGGAAAATGGTTTCGTCAAGTTTTGATAGACGCAGGCATAATGGATTACCGTTACCCAATCAAAGGCATGGCTGTTTGGCTGCCCTACGGGTTCAAGCTTCGTCAAAACTTGCTCAAAGTAATACGCAATCTGTTAGATAACAGTGGGCATCATGAAGTACGCTTCCCACTCTTGATACCAGAGACTTCTTTGGCTAAAGAAGCGGAGCACATGAAAAGCTTTGAAGGGCAAGTTTTTTGGGTCACAAGAGGTGGCTTAACGCCGCTTCAAATTAAGTATTGTTTGCGACCGACTAGCGAAGCAGCCATTGCGCCCATGCTTAAACTTTGGATTCGCTCCCACGCCGATCTGCCCATCAAAATGTATCAAATCGTTAACATTTTCAGGTATGAGACAAGAGCAACTCGCCCCTTGATTCGCATGCGAGAAGTTGACAACTTCAAAGAGGCGCACACGGTGCATGCAACACGTGAGGAAATGGAAGTGCAGGTTAAGGAAGGAGTCGAAATCTACAAGAAATTCTTTGACACGTTGGCAGCTCCATACAAGATGACTAAAAGACCTGAATGGGACAAGTTCCCTGGCGCCGTTTATTCAATTGCCTTCGACCAAATAATGCCAGATGGTAGGGCTCTTCAAAGCGGAACTGTTCACAACTTGGGACAAAACTTCTCTAAGGCATTTGATATCACGTATGAAACTGAAAAAGGCGGCAGAGAATACGTTTGGCAAACATGCTACGGGCTTTCAGGCAGACCCTTAGTTGGAATGCTTGCGGTGCACGGCGATGACAACGGAGCAGTTTTGCCGCCATCAATCGCGCCTATTCAAGCTGTGATTATTCCTATCCCTCACAAAGGCATGGATAAACAGATCTTCAAAGCTTGCCAAAACGCTGCAGCCAAACTCAAAAAAGCAAACATTAGCGTTGAACTTGACCTGCGTGCTGATTTGACTCCTGGAGCAAAATACTATTACTGGGAGTTGCGAGGCGTGCCAGTAAGGATTGAGATAGGTCCGCGAGACGTGAAACAGAAAGAAGTGACCATTGTCAGACGTGACACGCTTGGAAAGCAAACGTGCAAAGCAGACAAGGTTGTGATTGTTGTCAAGAGAACTATGCAAACTATGACCAAAGACATGCAGGAAAGAGCGTGGAAATGGATGAACGAGCACGTTTACAGGGTTGATAAACTTGACGAAGCCAACCGATTGTTGAAGAAGCGAGCGGGCATAGTTGAGGTTCTTTGGTGCGGCAACGAAGACTGCGGACACAAACTGGAGGAACAAGTCAATGCCCGTGTGTTAGGCACCCCAGGGGATTTGAAAGAGAAGGTTGTTGGAAACTGCGTGGTTTGCGGAAGGAAAGCTAAAGACATTGTGAGAGTCGCAGTAGCCTACTAATGGTTGCGAGCCCCTTAGTATTTTTAATTTTTCTTTGTTTTTGAGTTCTTCTAAAGAAGGGATCTGTCAACTATCTGCTTTATCTTTCTTGGTGAAAACGGTGCTAGAGTGGCTGTTCTTAGAAATCGACCGATTGCTGGTATTAGCCCAACAGCATCTGTTCCAAGTTTGCACACAACAGCATGTTCTAACCAACCCAACGACTCTATTCTAACTACGTCGCGGAAATGTCTCGAATTCTCCACAGCATGCTCTACATTACCATACTGAGCGCCGAGAATCACCAAACGATCAAGCGACGAACGAAGCCAATCCGTGAAAAGAGCAAGTTGACGTTCGGCCAACTCAGCCAAGAAGGTTTGGTTTTCGCTACCTAGTTCGGTATTAACGATTCTCACGTGCAGAGGCAAGTAGTCAAGCACACAGAAAAGTTCGATTAGGCGCTGAAGTGCGAGTCTCTTTCCATCAGCCAACTGAGCCTGCAAACTCTGCAAAGGAAGTTCGGCATAAACAACCTTGGGCACAAATACACCAACATCCACATAAAGCTCTGACCCAGACTTCCTAGAGTCAACGATTCTTCCACGTAAAACAGAAAACTTTTCAACGTTATCAACGCTTTTTGGGGCCAATCCGAATTCTCTTTGAAGAAGCTGCAACACAACCAACTTGTCTTCACCATTAACCTCAACCTCAACCCATTCCTGCGCAGTCTCAGTCACAACCTTAACCTGAACCTTGAGGTCTTTACACATAGATTTTAGCAAAGGTTCAAAGGCTTGGGCTGGAACGTGTCCATAAGTCTTCTCAAGCAGCAAGACTTTTCCGTCTTGATTTTTCATGTGAAGCCCTGTTTGAAATCCTTTCTAAACATGAGCATAACTCTTTCCATCATATATACAAATTCCTCTCAAATTATACCACCTCAGACCCGCACGTAGACGTGGAAAAACATTTTTAAAACACAACCAACTTCTCTTCACAACATAGAACAGACTCAGTGACGCCTAATGAGAGCCCAAACAAAACACATCATTCACTGCCCAAAATGCAGCTTCGCCTTCGACATAAGCTACGGAAGAACCTTCGCCTGCGGAAGCTGCCCATCCATAGTGCAATGCGGCATGGCAAAATGCCCAAAATGCGGACATGAATTCCCTCTACCAGGGCAATACGGCGAACACTTCAGAAAATACACCCAAAAATTTGAATAAGCAACAGAGAATTTAAGATGCAAGCGCTCCCGTTGTCAAAGCTCAGGATGCATTCGCTTGGGTATCAACACCACACTTCAATCAACCCATCCAAATCTTCGCTTGATAGTTTTCGACGTTGAAGGAGTGCTTATCCCTAAAAGACGTTACCTTCTCTTCGAAGCCTCACGACGCCTAAGCTTCCTAAGCTTCGCAAAAATATTCTGGACAGGCTTACTATACGAGACAGGCTTAATACGATTAGAATCAGCACTCCAAAAAATCTACAAACGACTGCGGGGACTACCGCTCGAAGACGTACTCAAACTTTACGAGAATATTCCTTTGATCCCAGGTGTCAAACATGTCTTCAAAGAACTAAAGAAGAAAGGGTTTAAAACAGCACTCGTCAGTTCTGGTCTGCCACAAATATTAGTTGAACACTTAGCGGATGAACTACATGCAGACTACGCCTTTGGCTTGAATTTAGAAACCAGCGGAGGCTGCTTAACAGGGCAAATAAGCGGCGACGTCATCCAGCCAAACGGCAAGGCGCTGGTTCTCGACAAATTCATGAAAAAGGAAGGCTTGACTCCGCAAGAATGCGCTTTGGTAGCCGATGACCGAAACAACTTACCCATGTTTAAGTACTGCACTCTAAGAATAGGCTACAACCCTGACTTTCTGTTAAGCGTCAAATCAGACGTGGTTGTCAAAAGTGATTTCAATGAAGTTCTGTCTGCAATCAATAAGACGATGCCAAAGCCAAAAGTCCCATCAGTTTCAAACCGAGACGTTATTCGTGAAACCATCCACATTATCGGCTTCTTTGTTCCAGTTGTTTCCGCTTGTTTGAAATTGAACCATTTCTGGGTGGCTTTCTTAATCTTCATAGTCACCTTGCTTTATACAATGTCGGAACTAGCACGTATACACGGCTACAATTTTCCAGTCGCCTCGACCATAACTTGGAACGCCACCATCGCACCTGAAATGTACGAATTCGTGACTGCACCAATTTTTTTTGCAGTGGGCATAATGCTAGCCCTTATTCTCTTTCCAACCCCAGTAAATTATGCGGCAATTGCCATTTTCACGTTAGGCGACAGCATTGCCACACTGTTCGGAAAGAGACTTGGTGGGCGTGTTTTTCCGTACAATAAGGGCAAGAGGATTAGAGGGACTCTTTTAGGTTTCTTCTTCGCTTGGCTTGGCGCCTTATTGTTTGTTGCAAATCCTCTGGAAGCATTTTTTGGCGCTTTAGTCGGCATGCTCGTTGAGACTCTTCCTTCTCCAGTGAGCGATAACCTAACCATCCCCTTAGCGTCTGGATTGGCTTTGCTCCTGATTTCATAGATTGGCAAGTTTTGCCCAATTGCCTTAAGTATTGGTTGTGTGGTAAAGACTTAAGAAAAACTGTGATGATTGAAAACTGGAGAGCACTTTTCAGCGCTTGATAGAGGGAAAATGGCGTTGTCTGAAACGCGTGGCAGGCGATTAATCGTCAGGTGGACCGCACCTAGGGGTCTTGTGGCGCTTCTCTTATTTGTAATATTAACTGTGTTTTTCGAGGTTTTGCTGGCTCACTTTTTCTTGTTGTTTGGGTTAACTGACAAAAACGCTTGGCTGGGAGTCTTTAAGATTCCCATGATTAACTGGTCTTTTAGTGTTTCCATTAGCCCGTTGTTTCACTTGTTGCCCACAGCAGTCATAATTGTTCTTGTTTCGAGTTGGGCTTATCTGACCAAGTATACTGCTTTTCTGCCTCCGAGGGCTGAGACCACTAGACGGATGTTTCCGCCGAGTAAGAAAGGCGTCGAGAAACATGGGTTGCGGGGGCTTAGTGGATTCTTCAGAAGATTTGGTCGGAAAATGCAGAGGATTGGGAGGTCTGTTAAGGCGGGGCTTCGAAGAATTCGTGGCGTTTCTTATGTTTCTCGGCGGCTGTATTTTGCTAGGGCTGCTGTGAGGAGCGCTTTGGCTGTTGTTGCTGTTTTTCTTTCAGTGTTTGTTCTAATTTGTGTTATGGTTTTTCCTGGCATGGTTTATCATGGAGTTGTTGGGTTGTATAAGGCGAATCCGTCTTTCTTGGGGTTTGTAACGGGTACAAGTGATTTGGTTCACGGAGTCGGACAAGTCTTCACTCCCATCAATGACGGTCTGCTTGGAGTTGCGCCTGGTTTTAGAAGTAGTTTGGTTGGTGTTGGGTCTTCTTTGACTGGTTTGGATTTGGTGAGTAAGTATGTTTTGAGTCAAAGTGTTGCTGCTTGGGTTTCAGCTCTTGTCGCCCTGATTTATGGGATGTACGTTTCGTCTCGTCGTCCGAGAAGGCGATGAACAGGTTCTTAAGCTGACCTGCCCGTTAACTGTGTTGTTGAGGAAGAGTGGAGTGTGCCGTTAAGGTTGGCTGACCATCCTAGGTTTGGTCCAGCTGGGATGCCGCTTGGGTTTAAGGTTTTGAAGCGCACTGTTGATGAGATGCCTATGTATTTGCGGGCTGAGGGTTTGGATGCTTTTGAGTATCAGATGGTTCGTTGGGGTCCTGTGCCGCAGATTAGGCGTGAGATGGCTGAAAGGCTTGGTAAGAACGCTGTTGAGAATGATGTTTGGTTGACGGCTCACGGTTCTTACTTTGTCAATTTGACGGCTGGGCAACGTGAGATGCTTGAGGCTAGCAAGAAGCGCTTGCTTGCTTGTGTTACTGGTGCTGACTGGATGGGAGCGCATATTGTTGTTTTTCACCCTGGTTCTTATGCTGGCAGACCGCCTCGACTGGTTTATCAAACGTGTGAGAGAGCCATGATGGAGGTTGTGGAGTCTATGCGGTCTTTGGGTATAACTAGGGTGCATTTGGCGCCTGAAACTATGGGTAAGGCTTCGCAGTTTGGGAGCTTAGAGGAGGTTTTGTCTTTGTGTGAGCGTGTTGATTTGACTGAGCCTAATGTTGATTGGGCGCACTTGCATGCTAGGGATAGGGGGCGTTTTCGGACAATTGATGATATGAGGTGGGTTATGGATGTGATTGAGAAGCGTTTGGGAACTGAGGCGTTGAAAAACTTGCACTGTCATTTTAGTCACATTGAGTTTACGGATAAGGGTGAGCGTAGACATTATAATTTGGATAGGAGTGAGTATGGTCCTGAGTTTGGGTTTTTGGCTAGGCTTATTGTTGAGCGTGGTTTGAAGCCTGTTGTTGCTTGTGAGACGCCTAATTTGGACTTGGATGCGCAGAGGCTGAGAGACATGGTTAGGCAAGAGTTGAAGAAGAGAGGTTAGAATGTAAGAGTTATGGTTTGTTTGTGTGTGTGCGCACAGGGCTAGACCCCCCTCTAATATGATTCAATTAGGCTCCAAATATGAAATCTATCAATTGATAGCGAGAGGGAGAGACAGAGAATGGGTGGCTTTTTTGTTGGGTTTAAGGTGAGCGTTGGGGTCTCTTAGATGACTTTGTGGTTGTGGCGCCTTTGTTTTTCATGCTTTGTGCATGTGGGTAAAGGCAAAAGATTTGAGTTTAAGGCATCATTAAGAATAATATAGGCGGAGAGGTCTGTTGATGAAAAGAATCGAGGAAATAAAAAACAAACTTGCAGAATTAAAGCCTTCTTTGAAAGAAGAGTTCAAGGTGACATCGATTGGTGTTTTCGGTTCTTACCTGAGAGGTGAAGAGAAGAAAGGAAGCGACCTTGATGTTTTGGTTGAGTTTGAGGAGTCGGCGGGTCTGAGTCTTCTGGATTTTATTGGGTTGGAGCACTATTTGAGTGGTGTGTTAGGGGTTAAGGTGGATTTGGTTGAAAGAAGTGCCCTGAAACCTCGGATTGGGAAGCGTATTTTGGAGGAAGTTGTGAACGTATGAAAGAAGAATTTTTGGATTATGTAGAGGATGTTGTAGAGGCTATGGATGATGCTATGCGTTTTGTTGAAGGCATGGAATATGATGATTTTGTGAAGGATAAGAAGACTGCTTATGCTGTTACAAGAGCTGTAGAAATTATTGGAGAGGCGGTGAAAAAGATACCAGAGAGGGTCAAGAACCGTTATCCGAAGATACCTTGGAAGAGGATGGCGGGAATGAGAGACAAACTTATCCATGAATATTTTGGAGTTGATTTGAGAAGAGTTTGGAACACTGTTAAAAAAGACATTCCTAATTTAAAGCCTCTTTTTGAAAAGATTTTAAAAGATTATGAAAAATGAAATTATCCATATAAAATCCATATAACTGCTTATCTTCTATGTGATTCTGTTGCCTATCATTTTCATGACTTCGTCGTGACGTTGCTCTTCAATTTCCATTATTTTCTTTAGTAGGAAGGTTTTCCACTGTTTTTCGTGTTTGTAGGCGTGGATGAAGATAACGTGGTGTCCGTTCTTTTGGTATGTGCGGTCTCTGTATTCGTAGTCATATTTTTCTGAGCCGCAGACTTCTATGTGCATGCCTAGTTTTGGGATGTAGAAGTCAGGTGTCCAGACGCGGGGTCTGTCTTTTTCGTCGTAGAGGAAGATTGGAGACTCGAACATATATGAGAGGCCTAGTTCCTTCAAGTATTCAGCAACCTCCCTCTCAGAAGCCGTCATGTCCGAATAAATTGACCCCACTTTCATCCAACCCTTTCCTTCTTATTAGTTCAAAGTTACATTTAATAATTTAAGGAGAAAACTTTTGATGCAAGCGACAAAACAAATAGGGTCAGAGCTTTGGAGTAATATGCTTTGGTAAGTGAAAAAACGTTAGAGTTGAACATAGTTCATGAACTTTTAGAGTTTGTCCGAAGTTTTGATGACCAGTCTTTTGCTGTAGGCCTCACACTTAAACAAGAAGGTTCTCTTGGATACGATTCAAGAATACTCTCCCAGCTACCTCCATCATGGAAGACCGCCGTTCTTCAGTTTAAACGAGCGCAAAAGAAAAAGAAAACCCCACTTGGAGACGAATTTTGGTTCACCATCAACAATAACAATAATCGAGACCAGCATCTGCTACTCTATCAGCTTTGTAGAGGGCAACGCAATGTTGCATTTTACGTTTTTCCTCTATTTATGACGGAGAGCGAATTGAAAAATTCTTTACCGGAACTTACCCAAGCAACGGTTGTCCTTGATGCAGCCGACGTTCCTCCCCATATTATAAGGAATCGACCGCACAGTGTTATAGTATATCCAGCTCAACGCTTTGCCTTTGTGAAATCCGAAGAAGTTAGAGTTGAAATCATGTTTCTAGGCGTTCTCAAAGAACGCATGCTACACAGAGAAATAGGACTGCCTATCAAGAAAATTCGCTCAAACATGAAAAACATGTTCGCTTTCGAAAAGAACATAACATCAAGACGACCATTGTTTCTATTTCAAATATTTAAGTGAAGCGCAATTCTTGAAATCTGGATTTCTAGTGCAAAAATGTAAATAACAAAAAGACTCCAAATAAAGACGGTGTCATTACGACGCTTCGTTTCGAAAGGGACGCGATATGTCTTAGTGGGTTAACAGGTACGAAGCTGAAATGTGATGTAATAGGTGAATACTACCCGTTTTGGTGGAGCATCACATCAGGCGGACCAGCCAAAGACTACCAAAATCCAACGGCGATAGTTGAATTGAACGCTGCCACTGGTGAAGTCTACATTGAGGATACGAAAGAAACAGTTTTGGGGTCGGCTGGTCATGCAATGGAACTCAAAGTGAAAAACGCCCCTAATACGATAAATCTAAAAGCTGTTTTAATCGAAGAAGACCCTAATTGTTATGACCATCTAAAGAAGGTAATCGGACGAAGATGGCCAAGCATCTCTACTCGTGAAGCTGAGGGTCGAATTGAATCGAACTCCTCAAACGTTTATCTTCTGAATACAACTTTGGACAGTGCCCTTAAAGCCATAGAAAAAATTCCACTGGGAAACGCTCTTTTTTATTTCGACCCGCTCAGAAGCGTTGAGTATAGTACGATGGAGAATGTTGCAAACAATAGAATGAATACCGTTTTCAAAACGGGGACCGAGTTTTTTATTTTTGTTTTTACTTCAGACTGGTTTTTAGGTCGAGACGACTTTGCTCCTTTACCATCATCTCTTGGCAAAAACACTTGGACAAAAAGCGAGAAAAGAACGGTTTCAGAAGCCGATTCACTTTTCGGAAATAAAAAATGGCGTAGATATATCTTAAACAACAGTTCAATTGAAACAAAAGAAATAATTCTAATAAGGCTATACAAGAATAGGCTACTGAAATGGTTCAGATATGTTCTCCCTCTGCCATTTAATCCAAAGACAGACCAGATCTTTCACCTGATTCTCTGTTCCAATTTTGAGGTCGGAGTAAGAATGACTCGAAACGCTTATGCTTCTAAGACTGGCAACCCACGATATTCTCCTGACAATAAAGAAGCCTATGATAGATTTGTGAGAGCGCACCCTGAAACATTGAGGAGTCTGAAAACTGGGAGAAAGAGGCCGTTACAGTGGCTCGTCTTATGGAGGATTATCACCCAGCACGAAGGAGGAGTGTGTGATTATAAATGCCAAGACCTTGAAAGCATAGAGCCAGACCCAGTTGAACGACGGAACGTGTTAGGCTGGCTTTTAAGCAAGGGGTATTTGCGGCAAGTTAACATAGAAAATGCGTGGGATTCTTCTATAAACAGATATAAGCTGAACTGGCTTTTTGTGAAAAGTAATCTTGGAGTTGACCCACCGACTCCGCTAAGACCTATATCACCTACACAATTCAAGGTGAGAGAACTGTAGAGACAGCTGGTGAAAAAATAAAAATGAAAATGCAGGGCTGCACAACCTCGCTAAAAAAGAACAAGATTACTTCTGGAACAAGGGAATGGGCAGACTCTAATGTCAATTGCATAATAGGTTGCCATAACAATTGCAGATATTGTTACGCCAAAATAATGGCTAAAAGGTTTGGTAGACGGACAGAAGACACATGGAAAATTATGGTTGTTAAGAAGGATGTCCTCCGCAAGAATTTTAAAAAAAGACTAGGCAGGGTAATGTTTCCTAGCACCCACGACATTTTTGACATATCACCATTCAAAGAGGCTTGTTTCACTGTCCTCGGCAAGCTATTGGAGAGCGGAAATGATGTCCTAGTGACTACTAAACCCAGATTTGCCGTAATCAAGGAAATAATCCAGAAATTTGGTGGATACAAAGACAAAATGCAGTTTAGATTTACTATCACTTCAATTGATGATGATAATCTAGAATTTTGGGAGCCTAATGCTCCCAGTTTTGAAGAACGGTTGAGTTCGTTGAGGTACGCTTGGGAGGCTGCATTCAAAACAAGCGTTTCAGTTGAGCCCTTCCTTGATTATGATCCGACGAAACTTATCAAAACTACTGCGCCTTTCGTTACAGAATCAATATGGATAGGAAGGATGAACTACATTGCTCGTGAGAACCTTTCGGATGAAGATGAATTCAATTACCGTGAGATTCGGAGGAATTACGAGACTCGTCACCTGCAGGTAATATATTACAAACTTTATGGACATCAAAAAATCAGATTCAAAGATAGCATAAAAATCCAGCTTTCAAGCATTATTCCTAACACAAGTATGATTGAACTCTCACCACCTAAATTGTGAATTGGTGAATTTCGCTCTCCCTTGTATTGTGCTGCTCTGCGACTTACCGATTAGCATATATTTTGGTTGTGTTATCTTGTTTTGGGCTTTCAAAATAACGCCTTAGGTGCCGTGTTATCGTTGCCTAAACCCTACGACGTCATCATCGTGGGCACCGGACCCGCAGGCATATTCTCCGCCCTAGAACTCACCGAAAACACCAACCAACTCAACATTCTCCTGCTCGACAAAGGACCAGACCTAGAAAAGCGCAAGTGTCCAGCCAGCCGAGGCTTCGGATGCGTCAACTGCGACCCCTGCACGCTCCTACAAGGTTGGGGTGGAGCAGGAGCCTTCAGCGACGGCAAACTCGACCTCTCAACCGAAGTTGGCGGATGGCTCCCAGACTACATAACCAAAGAAAAACTATCTGAATACATCAATTATGCGGACACAGTCTACCGTCAATTTGGCGCACCTGAACGTCTGTACGGCACAGACCCAGACAAGATAGACAAAATCGAACGTAAGGCAGCCTTCGCTGGACTCAAGCTCATTTCACAGAAAATTAGGCACATGGGCACAGACCAGTGCGTCCAAGTTCTACGCAACATGAGACGCCACTTAAAAGAAAAGGTAGAAATCCAAACAGGCGTGGAAGTCAAGAGCCTCACAGTCAAGAACGGCAAGGTCGAAGGCATAGAAACCAAAAAAAACGAGAAAGTTCAAGGCAAATACGTAATCGTTGCACCAGGCAGAAGCGGCGCCGAATGGCTCACAACCGAAGCCCAAACACTCGGCTTAAAAACATTCAACAACCCAGTTGACGTAGGCGTACGAGTCGAAGTCCTAGCTTCTGTAATGGAAGAGTTAACCGACATCCTATACGAACCCAAATTCGTCTACTTCTCAAAATCATTCGACGACCACGTGCGCACATTCTGCGTGTGTCCCAGAGGCGAAGTCATAACCGAATCCTACGAAGGCATCATAACAGTCAATGGGCAGAGCTACGCAGAACGCAAAACAGACAACACAAACTTCGCCATACTAGTGAGCACAAGCTTCACAGAGCCGTTTCGCGAACCAATAGCCTACGGCAAATACATAGCCAGATTAACCAACCTCCTAAGCGGCGGCATAATCATCCAACGCCTTGGCGACCTCGAAGTGGGAAGACGCAGCACCGAAGAAAGAATCAACCGCAGCCTAGTGGTGCCAACATTCAAGAACGCCACACCAGGCGACCTAAGCTTCGTGTTGCCCTACCGCTACCTAGCTGACATTCGAGAAATGATCCAAGCCTTAGACCATGTTTCGCCTGGACTCAATTCAAAAGACACCCTACTATACGGCGCCGAAGTAAAGTTCTACACGTCAAGGCTAGAACTAAGCAACCAATTAGAAACTAGAATCCGCAATCTCTTCACAATCGGTGACGGAGCAGGCGTCACAAGAGGACTAATTCAAGCATCGGTTTCAGGCGTCATCGTAGCCCGAGAAATCGCCAAACGAGAGAAAAAAGCCAACCAAGTAGCAGTGGAAAAAACCTAAAAGAAAAGAAAAAAAGAAAAGCTGAGAAAGAACCCTGGTTAATCATTCTCTCTTAGGCAGATGCGCTTTTTATGAACGACCAAGCAAAATACAACGCTTGAAGCTGTTTAACGAGTTCCAGCCCCTGCTGTGTTAACACGTATCGTGTAATTTCTCGTTCACCATACCTTGAATTCTTTCCAGCAATAAAATCACAAAGCAACAACAAATCCAAATACTTATTCAACTGATCATAACTCAGGCGGGCATCCTCCTTAATCTGCGTTTTTGTCTTCCCTCTCGGATCACGCATGATGTGGTCCATAATGTCTAAGGCTATGTTGAACCTTCCCCTGTACTTAAACTGCAACACGCTGAGGACATAGGTCTCAAGACTAGGCATCAGCATTCCATAGTTCAATTGGCAATCAATCCTCCAAAATAATAACTTAATTTGACATAGGTATTTTTGGTTTATGCTAATTTTGACAGGGCATAACTTGACAAAGGACAAACAAAACAATCTGTTTATTTGAACTAAAAGTTAGGAAAAAGCTAGCTAATTTAATTCCAACTGCATATCTATCGGTTGGCTTTTGTGGTGGGGCTGCCCGGATTTGGACCGGGGTCACGAGCGCCCGAGGCTCATAGCCTAGACCAAGCTAGCCGACAGCCCCAAAGGGATGCCTTTGTTTTATTCATAAAGTAAACGCTTTAACTTAAAAACTCGACCACGCTAATATTTGCGGTGCTAGAGGGAGGCGCACAGACTTTGTCCTTTCGTCAGAGACGCTTAGGCACACGAGTGCTCAAGGCTGTTTCTTCATCTATGCGACTGCAGGTGCTCAACTTTCTCTTAGATAGGGGACCGCTTTCTTACACAGAAATAATGAACATTCTCAAGTTGAATCCAAGCCGAGACGCAGGCAGATTCGCCTACCACTTAAAGTTTCTTCTTAAAGCTGATTTAATCGAACCTGAAACTGAAACGAAGAAGTATAGGTTGACGGATCTGGGTCGCATGTTGGTTGATGTGGCTGAAACCATCGAAGAGCGCGCGTTTAGAAGGCGCAAAATGATGGTTCGCACATCTCGTTTAGCCATGGAAGAATTCGACCGAAACAAGATTGCTGAGTCGTTGGTGAAAGAAGCAAGTGTTCCCCAAGATTTAGCGCAGAAAATAGCCCGAGAAACCGAAGGACGCCTCGTCGAGGTGAAGACCAAATATTTGACTGCACCCCTCATCCGAGAGTTTGTCAACGCCATCCTCATCGAGAAAGGTTTAGAGGAGTACAGGCACAAGCTCACCCGCTTAGGCTTACCAGTCTTCGACGTTACTCAACTGATTAGGTCGGCAAGCGCCAAGTCGCTCAGCGTTGAGGCTGTTCATGGAGCGGCAGGCGACAAAGTTATCGAGGAGTACACGTTGCTCAACGTCTTGCCAAGAGACATCGCAGACGCACATCTGTCAGGTTCATTGCACCTTAACAGCTTGGGCTCTTGGGTTCTGAAGCCTAACGAGTTCATGCACGACATGCGCTTCTTCTTCCTTAATGGGCTTTCTTTAAATCGACCAGATTTGGCTGCGGCTTCGAGTGTTCCTCCCAAGAGTCTTGAAGCGGCTTTGCAGACAGTGTCTAACCTACTCAAAATTGCGGCCCTTGAAGTGTCTGGAGAACAATTGCTTGACTACTTCAACGTTTTTTTGGCACCTTTTGTTAAAGGAGTTGATGCCGACAGAGTGAAGGAGAGTCTTCGTCTTTTTTGCCTAAACCTGAATCAACTTCTGTCAAACGCAAGTTCACTTCTACAAGTTTCAGTAGGATTGGAGCTGACAGTTCCGAAATTCTTGGAGGAAAAAGACGCTGTTGGACTAGGCGGAAGAAAGATTGGCTCGTACAGTGACTTCGCTGAAGAAAGTCTCCGCATCGCTTCGCTTATGTTAGATGTCGTGCTTGAAGAAAGTCAATCTAAGCCTATCCTTCAACCAAGCTTAGTCGTGAAGATTCGACCTGAAACGCTTCGAAACAAAGAATGCGAGCCCATCCTGTACAAGGCACATAAGCTGGCAGCGGAACGTGGACTGCCATACTTTGCTAATCTCTGTTCAGAAGAACAGACTTATGCGTCTTATACAGCAACTGGTTGCCGCCTTGACAGTGCTTGGAAGCAAGAATGGGAACTGGACACTCTTCGGACAAGCAGCGTTGGCGGTGTCTTGGTTAATTTGCCCCGCCTCGTTTATGAGTCAGAGGGAAAAGTTGCTAGATTCTATGAGTTGTTAGACGAGCAGCTTGAGATGGCTTTGCGTGCTTTAGAAATAAAGTATCTAACTCTCAGGCAACGAGTAAGAGAGAACTTGTTGCCTTTCCTCACGCAGAGGGTTAACGGCGACCAATATGCCCGAATGGAGAATTCAACTCGACTCGTGAGTTTTCTCGGATTGAATGAAGCGGTTGAAGCTTTCGCTGGAAAAGCTTTACACGAAGATGACAAAGCGTTGAGTTTGGCTGAAGAAATAATGAAGTATATTCAAAACAGCGTGCGGAAGAGTATGCAAAAACCCGAGACTCGCCCCCTCCCAGCTATGATTCCAGGGTTTGAAGCCGCCAGACGGTTAGCAGAATTGGACGTGGAACATTACGGTTGGCAGCAGGTGCGGGTGAAAGGAGGCAGGGAGCAACCCGTCTACACAGACCTTTTGGCTGTGCCTCTGCAAGCGAGTCTTCCTAGGGAAGAACGCCTAAAGATTGAAGAGAGGTTGCAACTTCAGACACCAGGAGGACATATGGCTGTCATACAACTTGCTGAAGAAGAGCAAAACACTGAAGAACTCTTGTCTTTCACGAAGAAGTTAGCAACCACCAGCAAAGTAGGATTCTTCGCGTACAGCTTAAGTTTCGCCTACTGCAGTCGATGCAGAAAGACTTTCATTGGGCAACAGTCCAAATGTCCTGCCTGCGGCTTAACTGAACCCCTAGTCAATTACGGTCGAGTGTCGGCGAAATACATGCCGACGCAACTGTGAAGCTGAATCACTGCATATTGCTTGTGTAAATTTTCCTAGAGGATTAATACAAATTTTTAAACAATTTTTTCTAAAAAACTTAAGTAGAAAATGCCATGCTTAGTTTAAGCACAAAAATGTATAGATTAAACATAACGCTTAATCTCTTCTTTCTTGATTTTACATAAGAATTTGTATGTAAGTTTAAAGTCTTCTCACCACACTAAAGTGTTTCCCACCTCTGTGCGGGTGTTCTTATGGCTACCTCAGTTGCCTCCTCTGTTCACGCTCTCCAGAACTCTAAAGAAACACGAAAAATTGTCGTGTACACTTCAAACGGTTGTCACAAGTGTTCAGTGTTGAAGGAATGGCTTAAAACTGCCAACAGACAGTTTGAGGAACGCGACTTAGAAAACGTTGATGTCATGGCGGAACTGGTCATGAGAAACGTTGTTGTGCTCTCGGCGCCAGTTGTGGAGATTAACCGAGCAATCTATACCGAAGATCAGTTCTTCGATGGAAACATGCTCGCAGTCAACAGACTCTTGGGCATTCTGGAGGGCAACGATGATGACCAACGGTGACGGCGACGGAGAGCTTGCTCTTCAACCCTATCAGGAACTTATGCCGAAGGTTAGAAGAAGCGACGGGTTCATAGTCTCTTGGAACCGAGACGCCATAGTGAAACAACTCTTAACCGAAACCAAACTCGCCAAAGAGTTCTACGATGTAAAACCTATAAGTCAGGAAGAAGCTGAAGAAATCGCCATTGATGTTGAACGCAAAATCCTAAACTTACGTTTGAAATTCATAAGCGGACCCCTCATCAGAGAGCTAGTAAACAACGTCTTACTTGGCAAGACACGGGAAAAGCCCGAATACGCCGTCTACCGAAACGTACTCACTAGGGTTGGTGCGCCAGTTTACGACGCTTACTTAATGGACATGGGTCAAGGATACAAGGCAAACGAGAACGCCAACCTCCAACCAAACGCCGAGACATCCCACAAACGCAAAGCAGACTGGGTTTCAGGCGAAGAATACCTACTTCTCATGCCCCCCAAACTCGCAGATGCCCATCTTTCAGGTGATTTACACATTCACGATTTAGAATACTTTGGAACCCGACCCTTCTGTCAAGACTGGGACTTACGCTACTTCTTCTACTACGGTCTAATGCCCGACGGAATGGGTACAAGAACCAGCGTGGCAGGTCCAGCCAAACACCCTGAAGTTGCAATTCTCCACACTGCCAAGATTTTGGCGTCTGCGCAGACCAACTTTGCTGGCGGTGAAGGTTTCTATAATTTCTTGGTTTTTCTGGCACCCTTTATGAAGGGCGTCGGCTACGAGAAGATTAAGCAATTGATGCAGATGATGTTTTTCGAGTATACGCAGGCTTATGTTGCCCGAGGCGGCCAACTCGTCTTCAGCAACATCCAAGTGCAGCCTGGAGTGCCTGAACTCTGGCGAAAAGTGCCTGCTGTTATGCAAGGGCGAGTTGGACCTGACGTTTACGGCGACTTTGAAGACGAAGTAGGCATGATGTTTAAGGCATTGTATGAAGTTGCCCTTCACGGCGACTACAGGGGTAAGCCCTTCAACTTTCCAAAGTTAGAGAACAGTTTAAGCCCTGAGTTTTTCAAGCCTGAATACGATGACTTTTGGCTGGACGTGCATCGTGTTGTCGCAAAATTTGGCACGCCTTACTTTGACAATTTGATGCCCCCGTACAGAGGCTACGGCAAAGGAGTCTCATGCTATCAATGCTGTGCTTACTGCTTCGTTGAAACGCCTGAAAGCAGCCCAGAGTTTCAAGACAAACTCAATTTTGTGGATGGAAAACACTTTACCATGGGCAGTTGGCAAGTGGTGAGCCTAAACCTTCCAAGAATGGCTTTCAAGGCAAACGGCAACGACACCGCCTTGTTTGAGGAAGCTCGCCGCTTAATGGAGCTGTCAGTTGAAATCTTCCGAATCAAGCGGAAATGGATGGAACTCATAAAAAAACGCAATCGCATTCCCTTTGCCACTCAGCGCCCCATAGATCCAAGAACAGGTCAGAGGGGGATGTCAGCCATAGACTTTGATGGCTTAGTCAACACGATAGGGTTGGTGGGTGGAAACGAAATGGCTCAGTGGCACACGGGTTATCAACTACACGAACACGAGGCAGCTGTCAAAATATTAGTTAAACTGATTTTGGAGATGCAGAAGTACAAAAAAGAACTGGAAGCGAGAACCAGCGTCAAACTGGCTTTGGCCCGAACACCAGCAGAGTCAACTGCTCAACGATTCGCTATAGCTGATTTGCTCACGCAAGCTTACCATGACAATGCCCAGAAAGTTGTCAAGGGCGATTTAGCTAAGTCCGAGTTGATGTTGGCTGAAGGCGAGAAAGATGTGCCCATCTACTACAACAACGGAACCCACGTTTTCGTAGGCGCCAACGTTGACCTACTTGAACGAATAGGCATTGAACAGAAGTTCTTTCCCCTCTTAAACGGCGGCAACATGCTCCACGTTTGGCTAGGTGAGGCTAACCCCGACCCAGAGGCGCTGTATAAGCTGACTAAACGCATTGCCACTCAAACGCATGTGGGCTATTATGCTTACACTAAAGACTTGACAATATGCAACAACTGTGGCACAGTCACACCATTAGTGAGCAAGCTGTGTCCCAACTGCGGTTCAGACAATGTTGAATGGTGGTCTCGTGTGACAGGGTATTACCAAGCTGTGAGCGGATGGAACGAAGGAAAGAAACAAGAACTACAAGACAGATACAGAGTTAAAGTTTAATCAAAGGGTAACATAAAAAGAACAGGTGGACTTGATGCCACATAGCATTGCAAAAGATGCTTTAATTATTGGACTTACAGGTTCGTTCGGGAGCGGATGCACAACTGTTTCAAAAGCTCTAGAACAGCTTGGCTTTTCTCGGGTTTCTCTTTCAGAGTTCGTTAGAAAAGAGTGGAAAAAGAGAAACCCAAAAAAGAAAATCGAAAATGCCAGACGTAGCGAACTTCAAGACATAGGCAACGAACTTAGACAAAAATTTGGAAATGACTATCTCGCCAAAAAAGCCTTAGAAGAGGCGCGAAAATCTAAAGGCCCAAGAATGAAACGTGTCGTTTTTGATAGCATAAGAAACACAGCAGAACTAGCAAAACTAAGAACAACTTTTCCCAATTTCTTCCTCGTAGCTGTAGATGCACTTCCCAAAAACCGTTGGGACAGAGTAAAAAGTGACTATAACAAATGGGGATTAACTGAACACAATTTTCTTGTGGACGATGAGAGAGACAAAAATGAGGCGGGAATAGTTCATGGACAACAGGTTCAACAATGTACGGATGAAGCAGACATTCTCATAGGAAATGATGAGTATTACCCTGATGAAACTGTAGCAATCAGCAACATTATAGAAAAGATTGACGAACCATATGTGAGACTTTTGAGTGGAGAAAAAACTCGTTCTCCTACTCCAGATGAGTCGTACATGAGTATGGCGTATACAGCATCTCTTCTGTCGAAATGTGTTAAGAGACAAGTAGGAGCAGTGATACTTGATTCCGATGGCTCAGTTTTATCGGTTGGTTATAACGAGAACCCTATAGGTAAAAAACCATGCGTAGAAGCGTACAAGCGTTGCTATCGAGACATATACAAAAGCAAACTCTTTAGAGATCTGCAAGGTCAGCCTTGTCCAAGTTGCCATAAAGATCTAGGAAAATTATCTTCACCGTTCATATGTCCGAATTGTAGACTTGATCTTGATAGATTTTATGTCAGAGATAAGGCTCTTTCTCGTTGCACGGCTCTTCACGCAGAAGAAAAGGCTATCATCCAAGCAGGAGGACGTAACCTTAATGGAAGCACAATGTATGCCACGACGTTTCCCTGCTGCATGTGTGCACATAAAATTATTGATGTAGGGCTCGAAACAATTCTATATGCTGAGCCTTACCCTGACCCTGAAGCCGCTCGGGTGCTTGAGGAATCGGAGGGGGTTTTTGTTGAAAGATTTGAGGGCGTTAAATCAAGGGCTTATTTTCGATTGTTTGGTTCATGGCGAAAGGAAATGGAAGCAAAAATGGCGCAAGGGACATGAGGAAATGTCAAACTGGAGATTCTAATTTCTCCAAAGTTGCTTCCTATCTTTATAACAGTTATAAATAGCCGGCTGTATTCATATTCTTGAAGAGAGGGAAAAGAATTGTCGCTCGAGAAATGTCCTAAATGTGGAAAAATTACACTTGCTTATGATCGCATTAACAAATCCTACGTATGTATCGATTTGGATTGTGGGTTTAGAAAAAGTGTCAACTTCATTGAATATTCGCATAAAAAAAACATGATTAAAAAGCTTGCCATGCCTTTGCAAACTGCATGAAACAAGTGATTTTTGATAGTTTTAGTTTTCTGCTCCTAGGATTAGTGCTATTAGCGCAGTTTTTCATGACTATTACCTTCCAAGCTTGATATTCAGCATCAAGCGTTGACGATATACAACAGCTGCGGCACAGTTTCGCCGCTGATGAATAATTTTTTGTCCCAACTGTGTTCTGACAATGTTGAATGGTGGTCTCGTGTGACAGGGTATTACCAAGCCGTGAGCGGATGGAACGAAGGCAAGAAACGGGAACTAGAAGATAGGTATAGAGTTAGAGTTTCACTTCTTGAATGACACAAGGATGAACTTGTTTCTGTCTGGGTCAGCGAACACGGCTGTTCGACCTCCCCAATACTGGTCTTTGGGTTCGGTGACAAAATTGACGCCTTTCTTCTTCAAATCTTGATATTCTTTGTCAACGTCGTCGACAAGCATGAAGATGTCTATCTTCTCTCCTTTAGGTTCGAGCGCGAAATCTGTTCCCCCAACATCGAAAATGGCGTAGTTTGGCCATTCGCCAGTCTTTTTAAGTCCAAGAACATTTTCGTAGAAAGCTACCGCTTTCTTCAAGTCTGACACAGGAAAGGTTAGATGATTTATTCTCTTAATCACAATTCCCACCTCCTTTATTATGGTTGATTTTAGGCTTCTAAAGATTTTCAGTTGTAGAAGCATCTGAAGTCTCGATATGGTTGAAAGCCTAAACCTTCAGCAACTCTGATTGATGATGGGTTTGCGACGTCTGCAGCATACACTCCAACCAATCCTTTTTTAATGAGTGGTTCAGAAGCAAGCGAAGTCAAACATTTGGCTATTCCTCGACCTCTGTACTCTGGTTCGGTTTCAGTGTAACTGATGCTGAAGGATTTTTTGGTGAGAAACCCTACCCCTGACATTGCAGCCAACTCCTCTTTCTCATCTACATAAGCATACACTGGCGCTGTCTCTAAACGCTTGATGAAATGAGAATCGGCTGACTGCTTAAACTGCTTTATGTTTTCTGGTGTCAATCGAACGGCTCTTGCTCGATGTTGGCAGCGAGGCTTGAAGGACGCCAAATCGACGCGACAGTAACGAACAGTGTAGGTTTTGCTCAACCAAGGCATAAACCTTTGAATCTGGCGGCCTTCCGCAGAAGTTTGCAGATGCGTTTTGAATTTTCTTTTCTTTCTTAGGATTTTTGAGAATTCGAATATTGTAGCTTGATTTGTAGCGGTCATGTATGCGCTGAGGCTTTTACCACCCCAATAGAAAGAGGGCGAATGCAGAATGAGAAACTCCTTCATAGCATAGGGGTCGCCGACGTAGACAGTGACATTCTGCCAAAGATAATCTTCTTCAATTAACGAGATTTCCTCAACATAGGAAACAAAGTCTTCATAAAGCCGCGGCAAAACCTTGTTGCTAACCCTTAACTGCACCACCATCGTGTGGAACACTGTCCTAGTCTTCAATCACTATCAATATGCACATATGCTTGTTTACAAATTACCAGCAACTTTATTACCGCAAAAATTGAATGCTCAAATATGACGATAAGGCTTTCTGAGAAGGTTCTTAGCCACATCGTTGCAAGGCACCCTGAAGTTAAGGCTTACACGCACGAAATTGTTGAAGCTGTTCGAGATCCAGATTTTGTTATTAAAGGATTGAGAGGCGAGTTTAAAGCCCTGAAATTCTATCCGATATTACCTATTGGTTCAAAATATCTTGTTGTTGCATACCGTGAAGTGGAAAATGAAAAAGTTATTATAACTGCCTACTTCACTTCTAAAATAGTTAAAGTTAAAGGCGAAGTTGTTTGGCGAAAGTCGCAATAAGCCTAGAAAAAATTGATTTTGACTATGATGAGGAAGCGGATGTGCTCTACATCAGTTTTGGAAAGCCAAGAGCAGCCAAAGACAGTATTGAGGTTGAAGAAGGTGTCATATATCGCCTAGCAGACAACGAAGTTGTAGGCATAACAATACTCGACTTCAAAGCGAGAACACTTAAAAAGTAAGATTCAGTCCGTTGCTCCGAGGATGAGTGTGAGCAGTGCCATTCTTGTTACTATGCCGTTCCATACTTGCTGGAAGTATCTTGCATGGGGCGTTGCGTCTACATCTGAGTTGATTTCGTCTACCCGTGGCAACGGATGCAGCACAATCATGTCTTTTTTGGCTTTTTTCAAGGTGCCAGCGTCAATTTTGTATGAACCTTTGACTTTGGCGTATTCGGCTGCGTCTGGAAACCTCTCTTTTTGGATGCGTGTCACGTAGAGCACATCGATTCTGGGCAGAAATTCGTCGAGGTTGGTGGGTTCCACAACTTTTATGCGTTCGCTTATGCTGTCGAGCACTTCACGGCGCATTCGTAACAAGTCGGGTGAAATGAAGTAGAGCTTTACGTTGTAGAGTGACAAAGCGTAGGCTAGTGAATGAACCGTCCGTCCAAAGCGCAGGTCGCCCACTAATGCGATGTTTAATCCATCGATTTGCCCCAGCTCCTTCTTCATTGTGTACATATCTAACAACGCTTGAGTCGGATGTTCTTCAGCGCCTGAGCCAGCGTTTATGATGGGTACTTGAGCAAATTCTGCGGCTAACCTGGCAGCTCCTTCCAACGGATGTCTTAAGGCTATGACGTCTGCGTAGTTTTCCACAACCCGCATGGTGTCGGCGAGGTTTTCACCCTTTCGTACAGAGGCTATCTCTGCCTCTGCGAAGCCTATGGCTGTTCCGCCCAACCTGTGCATGGCTGATTCGAAGCTCAGCCTTGTTCGAGTGCTTGGTTCATAGAATAGTGTGGCTAGAATCTTGCCTCGAAGCATGTCGGAGCCGCTTTTCGCTATAGGTTCCATGGCGCCTGCCATGTTCAAAACGTAGTCAATCTCTTCACGAGTGAAATCCTTGATTGAAATTATGTCTCGTCCCTTAAATTCCAACTCCAAACCCCAAACAAACTCTTACGGCAAACAAATAACTCTTTTTATTCCCAACCGCAGATAATACCGTCGGAAGGAGGTTAACTTATGTCTAAAAAGACTTTGCGGGTTTCGAAAATCAAAGACGGCACGGTGATTGACCACATAACCAGCGGTCACGCTTTAGACGTGGTGAAAATCTTGGGAATAACTGGGCGAAGAGCAGGAGTTGTCTCCATCGGCATGAACGTTCCAAGCAAAAGACTAGGCGTAAAGGACATCGTGAAAGTAGAAGGACGCGAACTAGCTGCTTCTGAAGTGGACAAAATTGCATTGTTGGCGCCACACGCCACAATAAACATTGTTCACGATTACAAAGTGGTTGAGAAAAAGCGGGTCAAGCTGCCAGATACAATCAAGGGCATTGTGAAATGTGATAACCCAGCATGTGTATCAAACAGCAGTGAACCAGTGCAGTCAAAGTTTTACGTGGAGAAAGAAGAACCCCTGCGCCTCAAGTGCCACTACTGCGGGCACGTGATGGAGAAAGAAGACATCTTAAAACAGTTTTAGGAGTTGTGTTTGCTACTTATCCACAAAGGTTTTGCTTGACGATGTCTTTACTCCGATGCTCTTTGAGACCATTATCAACTTCTTATCGTCAGAGACCAGAATTCCGCCAGTTTCCTGTGCTACGGTTAGGTATGCAGCGTCGTAGTAGGTGATGTTCAATTTAGTTGCATTAGAGAGAGTCTTAACACTCAAAACTTCGTCTTTGATGGGTACGATTTCCATCAAGTCGAGCAACGGGAAAACAAACTTTAGCACTTCGATTGCTTCGTTAACTGTGAGCCTCTTAGCTAAGCTGCACTCCTTCCACAGGGCATTTCCAACTTCATAATACGCCAGCGACGTGGTCAAGTTTCCCTTCATCACGTCAACAGCTTTTCCACCGAGTTCCTTGGTCAAAATCAAAATGCTGCCTGCATCGAACACGTAACTCAATTTTCATCTCTCGTCTCTCGAATAACCCGAGTTATTTCTGCGGATGGAATCTTTTTGAGTAAACGGCTTGCCTTGACTGCTAGAGCCTTTAATTCCTCTTCTTCTTTGCGCTTAATTTCTTCTTCAAGGGCTTTTCTAACCAATTGACTTGTATTAACGTTTAATTTGTGCAATTTCTTTTTGAGTTCTTCAGGGACTTTGGCGGAAACTGTCACATATCTACCCAATTGTCGTACCCAAAAGTATTACTCTTTTCGCTGCATATAAGGGTAACCCTAGACTTACATCATGCCGTCTGACAACCATTGGCAATCATTTTGTTTGGCTCAGTAACAGTATGGCTTGGGCTAAGTCGCCTTTAGTTTGCTCCAACGTTTCTCGGGCTTCTTCCACGCTCACTTTGGCTTGTGTTGCCACTAATTGAACGTCTTCTTCTGGAATTGCAACCTTCTTTTCAATCTGTTTCTCCACGATTTTTTCCCCAGTCACTTGGAAGATTTTTTGTCCATGCATCTCCATTATGGCAACTTCGGGATTTTCCACTATGATTTCTTTTGTGCTGGTTTTGAAAACAACCTGTTGCACGTCGGGCATTTCTCCCATGCTTAAGCCCATGCGCTGCATCATGCGTTTGGCTTCTCGGGGGCTTATCCGTTTCATCTCAAGTTTCTTCCTCTCTAATCTTAGATATTATTTCTTCTTTTTGTTGTTCTTAACTTCTTCCGAAACTCCTCTCCTGACTTTAACGGCAACTCCATGTTTAAACGCTTTCATTTCTTTTCCAGTTAAGACAGCTTTGCCAACAGCTAAAACCTGGTGACTCTCGCCTATTACTATGACCTCTTCTTGAGGTCGAATCTCATCGTCAGCGTCGACAACATGTTTGGCAAACAAACTTCTGCCCTTCGCAATGAAAGGTTCCGCCTCTTTCTGAACCGTCACACGTAATCGTAGAGACTTGCAGCCTTTGAGCAGTCTCTTCGCTCCTGTGATGGTTAGTGAGAACATTCCGTCAGTGGGGCGCAAAGTTGCTAATAACTCGTTGCCTAAATAGATGTGGCGTATTCTCCCCGTCCGTCTTGAAGAGGCAACATGCACGTTGTTTGGAAAGAGAACTTTTCCTGCGCCCTTGCCGAGTTGATAATCAGCTATGCTGCGGATTTTCTTCAATGCACTTTCTTTGTCTTTCAACAGTTTGCACCGAAAGATTTGACAAAGTATAAGATATACGAATGAATTAAAACAATTGCTGGAGAGATGCCACAATGCGTTGCGAAGTCTGCGGACGAAGAATCATAGGGCAACCTTACAAGGCAATGATTGAAGGAGCCAAGATGTTAGTTTGCAATGAATGTTCTAAACTGGGGTCAGTCTACTGGGAAGCAAAGACTGAACCACGAATGAAAAAAGTCTCCAAACGCTTGCCACAACCTGCGATAGCGCCTCGAAAACAGCCTCCTTTAACAGTGGAAGAATCCGTTGAACTCGTCCATGACTTCGGCGCCAAAGTAAGGCAGGCAAGAGAAAAACTTAGCATGAACCACGAAGACTTAGGCAAAAAAATCAGCGAGAAAGTATCTGTGCTACGCAAGATTGAAAGCGGAAAAATGACCCCAGACAACCTACTGATTGAAAAACTGCAACACGCCTTAAGAATCAAGTTGTTAATCCCAGTTTCTGAACCTAAAATTCCTTCCAAGGCTTTGGCTCCTCGCCCCTCTGTGCCCACACTCGGCGACATAGCTCAAGTCAAGAAGGAGAAAGAAAAAAGGAGGTAAACAACCAAACGAAAGCTGTCATAGTTCAACGCCGACTCAACCACGAACGCTCCAGCCTTGACGAACTTCAAAGCCTCACCGAATCTGGGGGCTACACAGTTGTAGGGCAGATGGAGCAGGTTAGGGAACGAGACCCAAGCTACCAAATTGGCAGCGGTAAGGCTAAAGAACTTGCCGAGATGGTTAAAGCCAAAAAGGCTGAAAAAGTGATATTTGACAACGAGCTCAAGCCGCTTCAAGCCTACAATTTGACTAAGGAAACAGGCGTAGAAACTATCGACCGTTTTCAGCTCATTCTTGAAATCTTCGCGCGTCGAGCCTCAACAACCGAGGCTAAGTTGCAGATTGAATTGGCCAAGCTTCGCTATGAGTTGCCTAGAGCCAAAGAAAAAGTGAAGTTGGCTAGGAGAGGTGAGCAACCAGGCTTCATGGGGTTGGGCGCCTACGAAGTCGACCTCTACTATCAAACTATCAGACGACAGATTCACCGTCTTCAAGGTAAATTGAAAAGCGTGGGGAAGAAGCGTGGTCTTCATCGTGCTCGACGTTTGGAACTTGGATTCTCCACTGTTTCTCTGGCTGGATACACCAACGCTGGAAAGAGTTCCCTCTTTAACACATTAGCTGAAGAAGCTGTGCCTGTGGGTATAGGCTTATTCACAACGTTGTCCACTGCTACACGTGCCATAAGCCTCTCAAACAAAAAGGTGTTGTTAACAGACACCGTGGGCTTCATCGACCGCTTGCCCTTAACTCTCATAGAAGCCTTCCATTCAACACTCGAGGAAACTATTTTTTCTGACCTCATTCTGCTTGTGGTGGATTTGAGCGAATCGCTTCAAGGCATAGAACGCAAGTTAACAGTTTGCCTCGACACGATTCAAACCATCGGCGCCACAGGAGTGCCTGTAATCACAGCCTTAAACAAAATCGACCTCTTGAAAGAAGGTGAACTGCAGGAAAAAACTTCCAATCTTGAAGGTTTGGCGCCTAATCCTGTTCCAGTGTCAGCTCTAACAGGAATGAACATACCTCTGTTGAAGCAAGAGATGATGCAACACATTAGACAATCTATTCAAGCGTCATTCTCGATTCCCTTAAAAAAAGATTACACAAGTTTTCTCAACTGGCTCCACAGCCGCGCTGACGTTCAAAGCCTTCAGTATGAAAGAGACGCTGTGCACGTGGTTTTCGAGTCTATTCCTTGGTTTGCCGAAAAAGTAAGAGAGCGTGTGGCAGAGTTTGGCGGAACCTTCCAAAAAAGCTAGCTCTCCCTTTCAGAATGTGGCTGTTCTGCGCTGGGGTCACCGAGAAAGAGACAAAAGATTGACAGCACACGTTGCTCTCACAGCAAGAGCCTTTGGGGCATCTCACTTCTTCCTCCCCGATGTTCGAGACATAAAGGTTGAGGAAACAGTAACCAAAGTGTTGAAAAACTGGGGTGGCAAACTCGGTTTTGAGATGGGTAAGCCCTGGAGAAAAGTGGTTAAAGACTGGAGGAGTAAAGGCGGTGTTGTGGTGCACCTTACTGCTTATGGAGAAAACATCCATTCAAGTGATGTTTTGAAAAGGATTTGGGCTACCCAAAAAGACGTGTTAGTCATTGTGGGAAGTAAAAAAGTTCCGTCTGACTTCTTTTCTAAGGCTGTTTCCGACTTTAACGTTGCTATTGGAAATCAACCTCATTCCGAATGTTCAAGTCTAGCAGTTTTTCTAGACCGTTTTTTCGTTGGGCGTGAAATAAGCATGGAGTTTGAAGGCGCAAGGATGCGTATTGTTCCTCAGAAGCATGGTAAAAAAGTGCTTAGTGTATCATGATTGTTCAGTTGGGAACAAACAGATTTAAACCCTTTTTTGCATTATATATTATTAGGAGAAGACGTTTCCCAATCAGCGAAGCAAACGAGGTATCCCATTGACATATTTCGTCGATGAGAGAACCCTGACCAAACTTGCCGGGGTTATGGGCGAAGAAGACGCAGTTAAGGTTATCAACGTTCTTAAAGGAGTGGAAGAAATCACCGACGACGAGATCGCCAATAAAACGGGAATCCGCCTGAACTCAGTGCGCAAGATATTGTATAAACTGTATGATCATTCGTTGGTGGGTTTGAGAAGGTCGCGGGATGAAAGCACGGGCTGGTTCATATTTCATTGGCGTCTTCAGCCCGATCAGCTTGAAGGCTTCATTTTGAACCAGAAGAGACGTGTTTTAGAAAAGTTGCAAACTAGGCTAGATTATGAGAAGAACCATGACTTCTTCTATTGTGACACGCCTAAGTGCGCCAAAGTTCCCTTTGAAGAGGCTGTTGAACTCGTTTTTAAGTGTCCAACCTGTAGCAAACCCTTAATGCACTTCGACAATGGCAGCCTTGTTAAGGCTTTGGAGCAGAAGGTTGAGCAGCTGAGGAAGGAGCTGGGTGAGTGAAGCGACTCGTCTGCCAACTCACCATGAGGCTTTGAACCTCCTTGTCAAAGCTGGCTGTTCGCGTAGAGTTGTTGAACATTGCAAGCGAGTCTCTGCTTTTGCCGTGAAAATTGCTCACGCATGTCAAAAAAGGCAAAGCAACGTTGATGTTGAGCTGGTTGAAATTAGCGCTCTGCTTCACGACATTGGTCGTTCTCGGACGCACAGCGTTGACCACGCCCTAGAGGGCGGTAGGATTGCTCGAGAGTTTGGTCTTCCAGGTTCTGTTGTTCGTATCATTGAGAGGCATGCGGGTGGCGGCATTCCTAAGGAGGAGGCGAAAGAACTGGGTTGGTCTGTTAAAGATTACATGCCTAAAACTTTGGAGGAGAAGATTGTTTGCTATGCCGATAAACGTGTTGAGGGCTTAAGCATTGTGCCGATTGAACGAACTGTTAATGCTTATGTTGCTGATTTAGGCAGGAATCATCCCGCTATTCGTAGAATTTGGGAGTTGCATCATGAAATAATTGCTCTAGCAGGTGAATTATAGTAAGAGTAAAGGTGACTGCATGGGTTGAGCGGCACGTTGCTGGAAGACCAAGTGGCTGAAGCCTTCAAGAAGCGTGGTTACATAGTGTTTACTAGAAGAAACCACTGCGACGTTTTAGCGATAAAACCTGACATGGCTTTGGCTTATCTAGTCGAATGCAAGGATTACGGGTTGTCTCAGAAGCAGCAGAAGTTGGCTGTCAGAGAACTCAACCGCAACTACACGCACGCCTTAGAATTGTTGCTGGAAACTCATCTTAATCCTCAAAAAATCTTGAAGGTGTTGGTTGCGCATTCTTTCTCGTATCAAGCCAGAGGCATCTTTCAGTACACGCCAGAAGAATTCCTCAGACATGTCTAAACTAAAAATCTTGAAAGCTAGCTACAATACATGATATACTAATTGTAGAGAAAATTTCCAGAGAAGAATGGGACATTTCTATCAGTAATCATTGTTACATCCACCCAAATCATCCGCACAAAATAAGGCTTCTAAAAATTAGCAACCTTTTAGGGACCCCTAGCCCCCGCCTTGCCCCCAAAATAGTAGGTGAAGAGGATTGCACAATGTTCATTTTGTGCTTAGTTGATTGGCGGTGTGGATGATAATTTATATACTAACCCTTATTTTCTTGTATTCCTAGTTAGATAAAATGGAGGACTTTAATGTCTGAAATTGAAGAAGCCCTTGCTTTGGCTAAGAAGGAAGTGCTTTCTCCTGTTGCCATGCGTAGAAGGGACGCTTGCGACAAGGCTTTCTTGGCTGTGATAAAGGCTATTGACCAGTTACTCGTTAAGCATGGATACCCTGAGCCTGAACGCCACGGGGAACGCTTCGCCTACCTGCGTGAGCTTGAATCTAAGGTGCCTGAAATTGGCAGAGCCGAACTCAGCGAGAAACTTGGAGCGCGCTTCGGAAAAGCGCACATGGCGTGCTTTTATGAGGGAAAGGTGGAGCTAGCCCAAGAAGAAGTGGATAAAGCCGGGTGGCTCGTTGAAGAAATAAAGAAGTTTCTCAAATAGGAAGGCATTTTAATTCTCTATTTCGAACAAAAAAGAAAATGGAAACCTTTATCAGAACAGTATTAAAAGACTCAGACGTTAACTTACTTATTATGGTCGCAAAGGAAGTGAGAGGAAAATTTGTTTCTCTATTTCTACTTAACAAACCATCACTAACATAGCAACTCTTAAACACTTTAGACAACAGAATCCAACCAAAAACCGAGACCACAACCCTTGTCACTTCAAGAACAAATAAGCCAATTTCTGCAACAATTAGCCCAATTAGGTTATTTCGGAGTCTTTTTAATGAGCTTAATCGGCGCATCCTCAATAATAATTCCAATACCATACACAATCATCATTTTTCTAATCGCTAAACAATATGACCCAATACTCCTAGCCATAGCAGGAGGAACAGGCGCCGCAGTAGGCGAATTCGCAGGATACATACTAGGATTCTATGGACAAAAAGTCGTCAGCGAAGAACGAAAAAGAAAAATGAAGTTCCTGATTAAACTCTTCGGACGCTATGGACCCGTAGCCATCTTCTTATTTGCTCTTACACCATTACCAGATGACTTGCTGTTTATTCCGCTTGGAATTCTGAGGTACAAATTCATCAAAGTTTTCATACCTGCCATACTCGGCAAAATACTCATGGTTTATCTTCTTGCCCACTTTGGTCGAATAGGAGCAGACATTATACTCGTAATATTCGGCGAAGGCAACATGTGGATTGGAATAATTATCACCGCCGTCTTGCTCGCAATAATCTTAATGATATTGTTTAGAATTGACTGGGAAAAAGTGTTCCTAAAATATGCAGCTAAGCGAGGCGAAAACTAAAATTGCGAGTCATAGCCGACCTTCACATTCACAGCCGATTCAGCCGAGCAACAAGCGAAAAAATGAATATAACAGAAATAACCCGTTTCGCTCGAATCAAAGGCTTAAACTTAGTCGGCACGGGCGACTTCACCCATCCAAAATGGCTAGAGGAACTTAAAGCACAGCTTGTTGAGGATTCAGATGCAAGCCTCTACAAACCTGCAAAAGACCCAGCATCACCAGTTCGTTACATGATTACAGGCGAAGTCTCCACAATCTTCAGCTTTGAAAACATCATCCGAAAGATTCACCACGTCATTTTGACTCCGAATCTTGAAGTTGCAGCCCAAATCAACGAACGTCTATCCCAACACGGCAACCTTACAAGCGATGGCAGACCACAACTAAACATGACTGCGCCACAACTCGTCGAAGAAATCATGCAAATCTGCAACCAGAATGTGGTAATTCCCGCTCACGCTTGGACACCTTGGTTCAGCCTCTTCGGAGCCTTCAGCGGCTTCGACCATATAGAAGACTGTTACCAAGACATGACTAGGCATATTCTAGCCTTAGAGACAGGGCTTTCCTCAGACCCACCCATGAATTGGCGGCTAAGCGCCCTAGACAAATTCGCCTTAGTATCGAACAGTGACAGCCACAGCCATTGGCCTTGGAGAATTGGCAGAGAAGCCAACGTGTTCGAACTCAAGCATTTAACCTATCAAGAAGTTGTGGACTCAATTCGCCAGAAAGACCCTAAACGATTCAAGTTCACAATTGAAACTGATCCAGCCTATGGCAAATATCATTGGACTGGGCACAGAAACTGCAAGGTTTCGCTTTCACCGCAAGAGGCTATCAAGCTTGGAAATTATTGCCCAGTTTGCAGAAGGAAACTCACGAAGGGCGTGGAGCAACGTGTTGAAGAACTGGCAGATCGTCCTGCGTGTTATAGACCAGAGAATGAAATAGGCTACCTGCACCTCTTGCCTCTCTCCGAAATAATAGCTGCAGTCTTGAACGTCACGTACCCCAGTGTTCAAAAGGTTTGGGAAATTTACAACGCACTAGTCGCGAGATTTGGCGATGAATATAGTGTGCTCATTGATGCCTCTTTTGAAGAAATGTCGAAAATCGTCGAACCCACAATAGCCGAAGCAATTGTTCGAGTCAGAGAAGAAAAGGTGAAGGTAATACCTGGCTACGACGGCGTCTACGGTCAACTTGTAATCTGCGGAGGGTCAAAAGAAATTGAGCAGCGAAAGGAGCCAATCAAACAACGAAGTTTAGCAGACTTTATGTAGTTAGGAAAGAGAGAAAAAAGAGGGGGTTAGAGAAATTTTTTCTTTTCTTTTTTCCAAAGCAATATCATAGCGGACGTGAGTCCTATAGATGCTATTGAGAATGCGGCAATCTTTGGCGCTTCGCGTTCCCAAGTTGGTTTTACGAGAAAAGTCTTAATAGAAGTGCCGTAAGCATTGATGGTGTTATCCTCGTAGCCTGCTTCAATAACCAACGTGTAAGTTCCCTGCATTGAACCTTTTCCTTTTATTGCATATGTTACTTTGTATAATCCTGTTGAAATCTGTTGAGAACTCAAGCTTTGGGTTGTTCCGTCTGGCTTGTAGAGTTTGGCGTTGAGAGATGTGATGTTAACCGCTGTTCCTTTGAAAGCAGTTTGCACGTAGAATTGGGCTACTTCACCCTTGAAATAAAAGGCGCCAACATCTGCAGTGACATCTAAAGGTGTGGTGTCCACTATTGTGAATGTAGCCTCAGCAATATAATAGGGGGAATAATAGTAAGACGAAAGAACCTTGATGGCGTGAGGTCCTGGAGATGCTAGGGGCACACTAATGGTGGCTTGCGTGTTTCCGTTTTCATCTGGCATTGTGACAGCAAAAAGTATTTGGTCGTCAAACATTATGTAAGTAAATACTAGCCCTTGTGTGAAGGGGAAGCCTGTTCCCCTTATTGTAACCTTTGTTCCAACAGCACCTGAAGTTGGGTCTATGCTAATGTGTGGTAGTACTTCGAAGAGTTTTTCCTCATAGGTTAAAGTTGTTAAATCCTCCACCTTAACTAAGTGTGTACCCATAGTTGAGGGTGGGACTTCGATGGTGAATGTGAAGTCTCCGTTTGCATCTGCATTGGTCGTTTTAATTAGCGTGTAGATCCAGTATCCGCCATAATACATTCTAGTACCCCAGTAAACGTTGAGAGCGCCATCAGATGTGGCTTTGGACCCTGTAACCGTGACTATTGTTCCCACAATACCCTTTTCTGGATTCAATGATAGAACAAGTCTTGGCAAGATCGTTATTTGTGCTTGTGCCATTCCTGAAAAACCTTCGTTATCAACTACAGTGATGGTAACTGTATAGGTGCCTGTTTCTGTATAGGTATGGCTTGTCAGATATAGGTAGGGAGCGGTAAATGCAGTGCCGTCGCCGAAGTCACAGTAGTAACTCACTATCCACCCATCTAGGTCGTAGGCGCTTACTTCAAAGGTCACTGTTTCATATACCCTAGGCTTTTGCGGTTCCCATTTGAAATACACTTTTGGAAGCGTGTGCACAAGCACTAGTTTTTGGACGCTGCTTACAAGACCGTCGTTGTCAGTTACGGTTAAGGTGACCATATAGGAACCTGAATACAGAAACACATGTTTAACTATGGGATTCGTCTCAATTACTGTGAATCCGTCGCTGAAATCCCAATAGTAGCTGATTATGTAGCCGTCTGGGTCAAAGCTGGCTGAAGCATTAAACTCCACCTCTTCATTGGTTTCCGGGGTTGCTGGCGAATAAGTGAATTGAGCTTTAGGACGATTTCCGATTACAATCCATACTGGAGTAAGACTGCGCTTGTAGTTGTCATTTGTTTGTTCCTCATGTGGAACATTGGTTGTGTTTGCTAGAATGTAGTATCTTGCGGTTTCTTTTGGAAGTGTGCTTGTGTCCCAGTTGAAGCTTACTACGCCATCGGATCCTGGTTTTAAATCTAACATTTGCTTTTGTTGAATCAGTGCCCATCCGTCGGTCGGTGTTACATTATAGTATGTCGAAATTGTGAAACTTTCCGGTGCTTCACCCTTGTTGCCAACCGTTACGTTAATCATCACTTTTTCTCCCCACACGACAACTTCACTTGACAGCCAGAGGGCTTTGATTGCTATGTCACGTTTTTCAACAACGTAGACTGGCTTTTCTTCTGGAGCACTTACCATACCTTCATCGTCCATTACTTTCAAAGTGACTTTATACAGCCCTTTTGCGGCGTACGTGTGATCGACTGTTGGAACTGTGCAGTTTACTCGCGTATTGTCTCCGAAATCCCAGATGTAGAGCATAACGTATTTGGGCGAAGAAGCTGTTGATTCGGAAGCATTGAACATGACAGGTTTGTTGACAGCGGCGTATCCGTCGGCAGGCCATATGGAAAATTTTGCTGTGGGTGCACCTGGTGTTTGGAAGCTTCCATCTTGAGAGTGGTAGAGAATTGCCTCTCCGATGATGTTGGTTGCAAGTTTGATGCTGGTTAACTTTAGGTCGCATGCTCCACTCTTGATCACTTTGAACGTCATTTCGAAGACTGTGTTGGATTCATAGGGGTTGTTGAACGCTTCGGCGGGAGATGTTGATACATACGCTATAGTATATGTGCCAAGGGCAGAGTTCACTTCGTTCTTAATCCCCATGACTGGTTCGTAAAGAACTCCGTCTGGGTAGGTTTCCACTCCAACCTTCGGCAAGTGGCTCTCATATTTAAGGATTGCAGGATCCCAAGCGAATCTGATGTCAAAGCCCCAAAGATTGCCGAGGGGGCGCATAAGCTTAGGATCCTCTGGGTCCTTAACATAGGCATCAGTGAGATTAAAAATCTTCACACCTACAGTGAACGATTGACCCTTATCCTTCTCTGTCAGTGGTGGATCAACGTAGACAAGAGGTCTGTCTGTTGGAAATTCTTCCTGAGCAAAGACATTGGGGATTGATGAGCTAAATGGAAACACATCTGTCATTGTAACAAGATACCATATGATAAGCATCAGCAACAAAAGAGATTTTTGATTGAGCACTTTCGTTAAAGCTTTTCTTTTCACTCCATTTCTCTCCAACAAATTCATTGATACGTTTCCCATTTAGGTAACGCATCAGTTAAATTATTCATTCACCTTAGTATTTATGGTTTATGAAAATGTCTTTTTCCAAAAACCTTCAGCTATTTTTCAAAATTGGACTTAAATCCTTTGGCAACAGTTTTAAGCAGAAAAGTCTCTACTAGCTGTTTTAGGTTTATGAAATTGTCCAGAACCTCTAAACTAATCATTGAAAGGAGAAAAACAGAGAAGGGTGAGTGAAGGATGGATTATCGCAAGCTAGTTGAGACAATTCCTGTTGTCAAACGACAGCCGTTGTTAAACAAACTCATCGACTTGATCCTCACTTCAAAAAACGACGAGAAAATGCCGACCCCCCTTACACACGTCATACTATACAATTGGCAAAGAGACATTCTTGTCAGTGAGTCCGGCCTGGCCGCTCTTCTAGAAGCTGCGGTCATACTTGAACCCGACAAAACTGCAGAGACGTTCGCTCAACTGGAGTTAACTGATGTTGCTGGATACATCAAAGAAGCCGCAACAAAAACTTAAGAGGAGAACAGGAAATGGTTAAGTTTGGAATAGAATTTGTCCCGCGTGAACCCTACTGGAAGATAATTTACTACGCCATCCAAGCTGAAAAGGGCGGGTTCAGCAACCTTTGGATAACCGACCACTTCAACAACCGTAACGTCTACGTTACTCTCACCGCAGCCGCCATCTACACTAACAGAATCACGTTTGGTCCTGGAGTAACAAACCCTTACATGGTTAATCCTGTCTTCACTGCGCAGGCTGTTGCAACGTTAAACGAGTTGACTCCTGGTCGAGTGGTTTTGGGCATAGGCGCTGGAGACAAAACCACATTGGAAAGCGTTGGAGTAGAAATGCAGAAACCGCTTAAAGCAGTCCAAGAAACCATTGATATTTTCAGAAAAATTACAAGTGGGGAAAACGTGGTTTACAATGGAGAAGTATTCAAGACAGCGGGAGCCAAGTTTCTCTTCAAGCCAAAAGGTAAAATCCCAGTATACGTTGGGGCTCAAGGTCCAAAAATGCTTGAGTTCGCTGGAAAAATCGGCGATGGAGTTCTCATAAACGCTTGCCATCCAAAAGATGTAGATTACGCTGTGAGCTGCGTGAAAGAAGGCGTCAAGGCAGCGGGCAGAAGCCTGAATGAAGTTGACGTTGCCGCTTACACGTCATTCTCTGTTCACGAGGATATCAAAAAAGCCACAAAAGCAGCGGTGCCTGTAGTATCGTTCATTGCGGCTGGTAGCCCGCCTCAAGTGTTGGAGAGACACGGAATCGACGTGAAAAAAACCGAAGAAATCAAGGAAGCTCTAAAAGCCAACGATTGGGGACGAGCCTTCAGCGGTGTAACACCAGAAATGATAAATGCTTTTTCTGTCTGCGGCACTCCAGACATGTGCATTGAACGCATTGCTGAACTGCTAAAGTCAGGCATCTCTCAGTTTGTGGTCGGCTCACCAATTGGCGCCAACGTAAGAGAAGCCATAGACCTCATCAGCGAAAAAATAATTGCCCACTTCTAATTAAGCTACAAACAACTTTGCCCCATTGACCTCTTTTAATAAGCAACACTCAACAACCATGTTAAACTAACGTCATTCTATCCATACTATTTCTAGAATAAGAGAATTATTATTCGATAAGGATATTAATCGAACCTAAAAGAAGATATAAGTGAAATAAAATGAACAAACGAATCGTTTCTATCCTAAGCATTTTAATGCTTTCCGTCTCTCTCACTTGGAGTCTGCGTTTTGAAGGAGAGGCTCAGCCAAGTTCCGATTTAATAAGAGTGCCGACAGACTACGAAACAATACAAGCCGCAATAAATGCTGCAAACCCTGGAGACTCAATCATAGTAGCGCCTGGAACATACTATGAAAACGTGGTTATCAACAAAACCTTGTCGCTCATGGGAGAAACGAAAGAAATCACCATCATAGATGGAAACGGAACGGGCATAGTAGTCACAATCAACGCAAGCAATGTAAACCTCAGCGGGTTTACAATAACACGCAGCGGTCAACATCCTTGGACCGACAGTGGCATTTTCATAAGCTTCGGCTCAGCTAACAACAACATTAGCAACAACATTGTTAGAGAAAACTATCATGGCGTCTTTTTTGAAGCCACAAATGGCAATGTTCTCTCTTTCAACAATATTTCATCGAACACGGGTCGAGCCATTTATCTTGAGTCTTCTTGGAGAAACACCATCTCAGCGAATATTATCTCTCTGAACGAACAAGACACTGGCATAGAGTTGTTTGATTCTGCAAATAACATAATCAAAGCTAATACTGTCTCTGAAAACGGTTGGGGAGGAATCTACTTACAAGAATCATCTAAAAATGTCATCTTAGAGAACACCATATCAAGTAATTATTTTGTTGGAATCTATTTTGAAACATCTTCCTATAATGTCCTTTATCGCAACAATTTTGTCGATAACGGGCTTAATGAGCTAGGACAGATGTATAGTTTTGAATCTTCTAACACGTGGGATAATGGTGCAGAAGGCAACTATTGGAACGAATATGATGGCACGGATGCAAACGGAGACGGAATCGGAGACACCAACACTCCTCATTTAGAAGTTGACTCTTACCCCCTCATCGAACCTTGGAGTTCTCTCAGAACATTCCCTGCAGATGGAAACATCATTACAATATTTAGCAATTCTACAGTAGCCAGCTTCAACTTTAATCAAATATTGGCGCAAATAAACTTCAACGTTACCGGGCAATCTGGCACATTGGGATTTTGCAATGTAACGGTTCCCAAAAGCCTTCTAAAAAGTGAACCTCCAACAAAGGTTTGGACGGTTACCCTAAACGGCGCTTACACATCCTTCTTCCCTTCGGAAAATGCCACTCACACTTCTCTTTACTTCACTTACGCCCACAGCACGCGAAGAATTCAGATAAGAATTGTTGAGATTCCAAACATTCCTCCTACAGCTGATTTCACGTTTGCTCCAGCAAACCCAACGCCCTATGATTTCGTCAACTTCACAGATGCATCATTCGATTCGGATGGCATCGATTCGTGGCTGTGGGAATTCGGGGATGGACAAAACTCAACTGAACAAAACGCAACACACAGATACGCCAATGCGGGCTCATACATCGTAACGTTGAAAGTTACAGACAACCTGGGAATGGAAACAATAACCTCACAAGCCTTGGTTGTGAGAAAAGTGGCAACCACGCTAACAACAGTTGCGCCTTCAACCGTCGACCAAGGAGAATTGTTCACAATAACGGCGACCTTGAAAGACGAGAACGACGACCCTGTAGAAAATGCAACAATCGAAGTTTACATGTTTCAAGAAAAATGGGACAAAATAAGCTCAGACAAAACCAACGCCAGCGGAATCGCCTCCATCACGTATACACCATTGCTAAACGCAGGCACATACAAGTTCAAAGCCTTGTTCAATGGAACACAAATACTCGATGAATCCAGTAGCACCTTAACAGTAGAAATCACTGCGGTCATAGACACAGAACCTCCAAAAGCAGATGCTGGAGTGAACCAAACCGTATACGTAGGCGTTCCAGTTTTTTTTGACGCAAGTGGCTCATCAGACAATATAGGCATAACTAGCTACAACTGGAACTTTGGAGATGGCACAACTGGAACTGGCATGACAGCAAACCACACGTACAAAAGCCCAGCAAAATACACTGTAACGCTAACTGTCAGAGACCTCGCAGGCAACACAGACTCTGACACAATAACCATAACAGTTCTTTCTGCAGAAGTCTTTCCAACATGGATAATAGGCTTGATGATCATAATCGTGATAGTGGCGGTAGTTGCAGTTCTAATTCTCTTAAAAAAGCGCCGATAGAGCAGCGTTCACTGCGTGCTAAATCTATGGGTAGTATGTCAGATATTTTTTCCACACGTTACGTGTATTGTGCAGCTGTAACTGCGCATCAACTGCGTAATCGAATCAGAAGCTTACTTATTCTTGGACTTGTTTTTGGGATGACTAACCTACTAAAGGCTAACGTCAGTAGGTAGCTAGCCACCAAAAAGTATGGAAGATTTTTAACGATTTCCATTGTGAGGGTTCCTAACATGGCCATTTCCTTAACTTGTTCGCCATCATAATCCCAGAACTCACCTGCTCCAACAAATTTTCTGATTATTGAGTCATCTCCCATTATATAGGAAATAGGGTATAAGAAGGGATTAAAAGACGCTTGAAGGGTGCCATTAAACAGTCTTGCAGTTGATAAAGAACCTTCGGTGAGGCCAGACGTCCTAAAAATCCTCCGCCGAGCGTAGGGCGAAACCTCTATTTTTGCATCATAACCAATTCCTGGAATAAGTGCAACTATCATAATAGTGATAGTCAATAGCAATGTGCAAAGTATCATCTTCTTGTTTCTTCTGAAGAATCCTTGTTTTGTATCGACAAAGTAATCCATTTGTCCGTCTTTCTCCATAAATATAGAGTGGTTATCAAATATTAAAAGGTTAAAATGCTTTTAGGTGCAAAGCGAAAAAGGGTTTGCTGTGGATTTTTCGGTGTTTGGAAGGCGTTTGAAAGATTTATTTGCGCCCACATGAAAATATAACCCAAAAAAAGAGGAGGCTTGATTTTTTGAGTTTTAATTGTCTTAGGGGAACCAATTTTTCTTGAGTTCAACCGTTCCAGTGAATATCAGTGATACGACAATGAGCATCGATGTAATTTTGACCATCAAGTCTGTTCTATCTCGGACTTCTTTGGGCGGGTATATGCCGCCAATCCACTCTGCAGCTTTCAGAAAGTTGTCGTTAACGTCAGTCTCATCTGGAACTACACTTGCTTCGGCGCTGAGCCAATAGGCACCGTATGGAGCGCCTGTGGTGTCCCAAGTGAAATGTATGACTTCGCGTGTTTTTGCTGGTAAGTCAGACTCTGTGTGTTTTCCTACTATAATTTCATCGCCGATCACAGTCTTGTCTCTGTCTGCATATACTGTGACATCAAAAGTCTCTGGGAAGTTACCTTGATTTTTCACTGTGACCTCAACGTTAATAGGGGCGCCTTGCACGGCACTTCGGGGGATTCCTATAATATGAGTAACGGCAACATCGTGTACAGAGATTGCGTAAATTCCGCATCCTTCGGCGATGTGTGGGATTGGTTCGACGTCAAAATCGGCTAAACTGGTCTCGGTGAGATATATATTGTCTTCTCCGATATCGGTACGTCTGAAAGTCAATGTTGCCAACACGGTGTCACCATCAAATGGAGGCGTAGGCGCTATGCCTACCATGGAAAGCCTGTATGTCCCCTCAGCGTCGTTGATATAGTTTTTAAGGATCAGGTATTGACCCCACGGGGGTCTTGGAGTGGCTTTTATCAAGTCCAGACATGCTGTGTTGTAGCCAAGCTCAAATTCTAGTCCAAACAGGTTTTGAACATTGGCGATGCTTACATTGGCGTCAAAGGTTGTACCCGTAGAGCTTAAGCCAACTGCGGTGTATGAAAGAAATGCAAAAGATAAAGCAATAGTGAGAATGGTTATCGCAATGATGACGAATCTTTCCGTTTTCATGTTTTTACTTCCTTTTTCAGCCGAAAAAGTATGGTGAATAATAGGTAATTAAAATTTGCTAAATATTTGATTCAATAAATCGATGTAATCGTGCTGAAATCTGAAGGTGCTTACTAGTGCCCAATTAAGAGGGTGTTTGCCTTCATTTGGCTGGATATTGATGCTTGTATGGATCAAGCGTGTGGAAACTTGAAAATATTGTGGGTGAAAGTATAGAGGTAAGTTCCAGAAAGCTTAAAATCTTCGTTGTTAATATATTAGTGAAGATAAAAAGAGAAAGGAGAAAGTTCTCAATGAGAGTTAAGAGAGTAGGTTTAGTATTGGCGTCTTTGCTTATCGTTGGTTCTTTGATGTTCAACTCGAGGGCTTTTGCTATCGAGTACCCACCGCTTCCGTTGATAAAAGTGACGAGGTCTTCAGCGACAAACTTTGAAATTTGGTTGATGGGAGAGGGAGAGGGAGATTTAGACCCATTATGGGACATCGAATCCATGGAGTTCTATATGCCTTACAACACGGCTGCACTCAGCTTTGTTGGAGCTACGTGGGATCCTGACAACATGATCTGGGGTTATGGTGGCGGGGGAGATGGGGACGCGGGCTCTGTTCACTTTAATGTAATGGGCCCTCCGATAATGTATCGGGTTGACCCGCTTTCTGGGGTAATCCATCTATTCACAGTGACTTTCGATGTTATTGATCCATCACCACAGCCTTGGCTAGTAAATCTATGGATGCCCGAACCTCATGATTATCTGCCCCCATGGGGACACGAATACTTTCCACTTGACGTCGCAGGCTATCCACACAAGGAACGATATGATCCTCCTTGGATGGGCGCTCCGTGGACACCCCCAATTCCTCATGTAGTATCGGTGCCTCTGCCTCCAGTTGGAGTCATCGAAGCTTCAACGTTGACTCCCTCCGCTTCTGACATTGTTACTTTCGATGCGTCAGGTAGTTATGATCCTGACGGAGGAATTGTTAGCTACGCATGGGACTTCGGCGACGGCTCCACTGCTACCGGTGTTACTGCAAGTCACGCATACGAAGAACCGGGATTCTATGTAGTCACTTTGACAGTTGTCGACAATGATAATTTGCTGGGCGAAGCCTCTACTAAGATGGGAGTCCATATACTACAATACGTAAGTGCAGAACACAGAATGTATTCTGTCAGCAAGGACGAAGACAGCTTTAACACTTTGTCTGCTACTGTCAGAAACTATGGAACTGCTTCTGGAGACGTTACAGTAGTCTTCACAACGTTTGATAGGAAAACTGGCATTCAAGTCGGACCTACACTTAAAGGAAGCACCACAGTAGCTCCCGGCGCAAAACACCTTGACATTAGCGTAAACTTCTATCCACCTGACTTTGAATGGGAACCAGAAACCGTCGCCAAGTACGACGTGACAGTGCAACTTTTCTATTACAACGAGTTCACAGGTGCATGGGTTTCATCTAAACCGCTTAAGCTAGTCTTCCAGGTCGTACCATAAACAGCCAACAACACCAACAGAGCAAGCGCTTCAACGCGCGAATCTCCCCCCCTTTTTATGTTGAAAGTTGAGCTATATTGTTCTGAGGACGAATCAAATGATTAACAAGGCGGTCAAAATTTTGGCTTGCATAACAATTTTAATTTTGTTTAGCGCTATAGTGCCCTTGGCTTTCAGTATGGATTGGTCGCCTCCCATGAGGCTGACGTGGAATTCATCTGAAGACTGGATGCCCTCGATTATGAAGTCGAATGATGGAAATATGTGGGTTTTCTGGCATTCGAAAAGAACTGGCGATGAAGAGCTTTTTTACAAGACTTACAACTCGTCTCAAACACATCCGTGGTCGGAAGAAATGAGACTAACTAACCATCCAAGTGTTGATGCTGCGCCGTTTGTTGTACAGACTTTTGACAACAGAACTTGTGTTGTCTGGATGACAAATAGAACAGGAAACTACGACATCTTTTACAAGATATATGATGGGTCTTCTTGGTCTAATGATAAACAGCTCACAAATGACACTCGAAGAGACGAATTGCCATCGATTGTAGAGGCGTATGGCAAGATATGGGTTTTTTGGGACTCTAAAAGAGGAACCAACAATTACGACCTTTATTACAAGACAACAACTGATGGAGAAATCTGGTCCGCAGACAGTTTGCTGTCTCTTTCGTCTCCAACCTTAGACGATTGGGATCCTGCTGTTATGCGAGCAACTGATGGCAAAATCTGGCTTACTTGGACAAGGTCTGATGACATATACTATTCAGTATATGATGGTGTGTCATGGTCTTCTGCTAACTCAGTAGTTAAAGGGGGATACGAGGATTGGCACCCATCTATCATGCAAGCTAACAACAATACGATTTGGGTTACATGGGATTGTGGCAGAACAGACCCTCCTGTTCAAACTGATATTTTTTATAGTATTTATGATGGTGTGTCTTGGTCATCTGCAACGCAACTGACTACTCATTTGGATGAGGACCTTATGCCTTCCATAGCACAGGATACTGATGGAATCATTTGGATAACGTGGGTTTCTAACAGAAGCGACGACAATGACATATTCTACGTAACAAGCTCCATTCCGCAGGCTCACGATGTAGAGATATTCAGCGTCATACCCTCTAATACTAAGGTTTTCCCAGGCGACAGTGTTTCTATTGAAGTAGTAGCTAGAAATCATGGGACCAACAACGAGACAATCCAGGTTAACTGTTTCGTTGATGATGGCTTAATAGGAACAAAAACAGTAAACGTAACAGTAGGTGAACTATTTCCCTTAAGCTTTGTCTGGTCTACGGTTGGCTATGCACTTGGTGACCATATTGTGAGTGCAAACGCGTCTTTAGTCCCAGGAGAAACAAACATAGTTGACAACACATACGTTGACGGAGTAGTGAAAATTGTAAAGCTACCGGAAGCCTCTTTCAACTACACGCCTGGCTATCCAGAGCCAAACGAGTTGGTTACATTTGATGCTTCTAATTCCACTCCTGACGGTGGAACCATTGTTAGTTATAGGTGGGATTTTGGCGACGGCAACATTACAACTGTGGTTAACCCTATTATAACTCACGTCTATACGCTGGAAGGGGCATACAATGTTTTCTTGACTATTACTGATAGCGAGGGATTGAACGACACTGCGTGGCGAGATGTCCCCGTTCATGTGCATGATGTTGCTGTCATAGGCGGTTCATATACCGCAAAGAGTCCTTGGGGAGTAGGACTTAGTTACTTTGTTGATGTCGCTAATCAAGGGACCACAGCCGAGATTTTTTACGTTTCTATTTTTTTTGGAGAGACATCTGTTGGAACAACTGAAGTTTTCTTGTTTCCAGGTGAGACATTATATAGTGTTGAAATATTTTGTGACACCACTTTGGTCTCTCCTAGTTCTTACACGGTGATGGCAAGGGCTGATGTTGTTCTTGGTGAAAGAGACACCACTGACAATAACATGGATTTAGGTTCCCTCTGGCTTTACGTGTTAGATTTGGCGATCGTTGGCATAAGCCCCTCTATGACAAAGGCTTATGTTGGTAACATAGTTAACGTAACTGTTACTCTTGAGAATGAAGGAACAATGGATGCGCATGCTAATCTAAAGTTTTACTATAACAATACTCTGGTCGAACAAAAAGACGTATTCTTGAGCTATGGAATGCTTCATAACTTTACGTTTCTATGGAATACCGCAGATGTGGCTGTTGGCGTGTACATGTTAGAGGCTGTGGTAGTCGCCACTGAAGAAGGGTTTATAGAACTTGACACGTTGGACAATGAGTTTCAAGATGGTGTAGTTCAGATCAAAATTCCTGGCGATGTCAATGGAGACAGAATGGTTGATACGCTTGACTTAAATGCGTTGATGGTAGCATATGGCAGTTCGCTAGGAAGTTCAAACTGGGATTCAGATTGTGACATAAACGGGGACAAAATTGTAAACTCGTACGACTTGAATGCGCTTGCAAGAAACTTCGGGAAGACTATTCCATAACGCTTTTAAGGATTTGCTGTTAATTATAAATGGGGGAAGGGGAGTGAAGAGGTTAAACAACCTCAGTGTCATATTTGTAGCTCTAATCTTGATTTGTTCAAGTATAGTAAGTATTTCAATTGTTTGGAATGCAGAGGCTGCATCCGATAGGGCTAAGATTTACGTGGATCCACCTGTTGTTGCTGGTTCTGTTGGGTCAGAATTTACAGTCAATGTCAATATCACGTCTCTTGTTAGTGATTTGCAGTTGTATGGTTTTGAAATTAAGCTTGCTTGGGGCAATACTGTCCTAGAGTATGTTAGTAGATCGATTAGGGTTCCCAAGAACACTTACTCAGATGGCGTTCTTTGGTCGCCAGTGATCTCCCCTCCACCGAAGGACGAGTTGGATCCTGTTGCAGGAACTTACTGGCTTTTATGCCAAAGTTATGGTGATGCGCCTTCGTTTAATGAGAGCGGTGTTGCGGTTAAGTTGACTTTTAAGGTTTTGTCTCCTGGTGGAGAATGCGACATTTACTTTTTGAGCACTGTTTTGAGTGACAAGGCTGGTCAACCTATTCCACATACTGCCTACGACGGTTACGTGTCGTTGCCAGGCAAAGGCAATGTTCCAGTTTGTGCGCCCTTCACTCATTCGCCAGCCAAACCCGTGGCTAATCGCACAACAGTAACATTTGACACTTCAGACAGCTACGACCCAGACGGAGGCGGAATCGCCTCATACATTTGGTGGTTCGGAGACAATAGGTCAATTTCTCCACCTGCTGAGACCTCGCATCCCTATTCCAACAATCTAAACGTAACGTACACTGTCTCAGAGACAGACGCCATCTGGATGAGGGTGCACTTTTCTAACATGACTATGGACCAGAATGACAACAATGTTTATGCTTTGGCTGTTAGTGGTTCCTACCTCTATGCTGGTTTGTACACTTCCCCAGGAAAGATTGTTAAGATAAATTCTACCTTTAACCAAGTTGGAACTGTAACCTTTGATACGGGTGAGAACAAGATCACGTCTTTAGCCGTTAGTGGTTCCTACCTCTATGCAGGGCTAGACACGACCCCAGGAAAGGTTGTTAAAATAGATCTTAGCGCTTTTACCAAGGTTTCTACATTAACTCTCAACACTGGCGAAAACAATGTCATGTCTTTGGCTATATATGGTGACTACCTTTTCGCTGGCTTGAACACTGCTCCAGGAAACGTCACCAAAATCGACATTACTGGAGGCACAACCTTTTCTCGAGTTGGAACTCTTAAACTCGCTTCAGGTGAAAATTACGTTCGTGCCTTGGCTGTTAGCGGCTCCTATCTCTACGCTGGATTACGCACTTCCCCTGGAAAGGTTGTTAAGATTGACCCCGCAACTTTAACCAAAGTTGGAACCACCCTAACACTGAGTACTGGGGAGAATTACATTGTTTCGTTGGCTGCAAGCGGTTCCTACCTTTATGCAGGCTTAGAATTATCTCCAGGAAGAGTGGTTAAAATCGACCAAACTCCTAGCAGAATTGGAGCTATAACACTCAGCACTGGCGAAAACAATGTCTTGTCTTTGGCTGTTAGTGGCAATTATCTTTTCGCTGGCTTGAACACTGCTCCAGGAAACGTCACCAAAATTGACATTACTGGGGGCACCACATTCTCCAAAGTTGGAACCCTAAAATTAAGCATAGGCGAAAACAACGTTCGCTCTGTAGTCGCCAACAGCACTTACCTCTACGCTGGCTTAAACACGTTGCCAGGAAAAGTCGTCAAAATAGACTTGGGCACATTCCTCAAGGTTTCAACCATATTCCTCGGAGACCAAATAAAAGTATACGACAAAGACTGGAACCTAATAAGGATATACTACGACAACGCCCTAGACGTCTGGACATCATGGATAAAAGGTAACCGCATATACATTGTTTTTACAAGTGATGCAAGCATCACTTACTGGGGTTTCAAGGCTGACGTGTACCAGTGTTATCTGAAAACCACTTCCCTAACCCACGTTTTCACCTGCTATGAGAAGGGGCTTTACCCATACGGTCCCTACCCCTTCACGGTTAAACTGAGCGTCATAGACGTGGAAGGCTCCCAAAGCAAAACCCAAAGCCTCTACCTCGAAGTACTGCACCCAAGACCCGTAGCCCAATTCACTACATCGCCACAGTGGCCACACTTCAACATAACCTCAGTCCTCTTTGATGCCTCTGAAAGCTTCGACCCAGACGGGGTTGGCATCCAATGGTACGCGTGGGATTTTGGAGACGGTGCCACACAAAATCTAACCACCCCAACCACAACACACCTCTATGCTTATAACGACACTTTTCTAGTAGGTCTGACAGTTTGCGACGCTGAAAACCTATTAGCCTACACGGGTCTAAACGTCTTCGTGGTACACGCAGACGTCAACAACGACAAGAAAATCAATGTACCCGACCTGTATGAACTAGCTAGTGCGTTTGGCTCGATACCTGACGACCCTAACTGGAACCCAGACGCCGACACGAACAAAGACGGAGTAATCAACGACGACGACTTAATCATACTAAGCACTTACTACGGCAAAACCCTCCCCTAAAACAACTCCTATTCTTTTTAAGAAACCCCTTCTAAATCTAAATCGCCTAGAGGTAGCCTAAAGTAGCTGCAAAGCAGATAGCTCTACGTTTAAATTCCAACAACGTTTCTAACACTTGAGACTGCCAGCAGAAACTCCAACAACTAATCTGTTGAAAAGCAACCATCAAAGAATACTCGAAGATTTATCCATAAACTATTTAACCCAAGATTCAGTTAGTTTTATTGAGGGGGAAAAAGAACGGTTGAGAAAAGTAGCTCTAATGTTTCTTTTCGTTCTTGCATTGTCTGCCCTTCCCCACCTCAGAATTGACACAAAACCAACCTACGCATTAGAATTTCCTTTAGACAGACCTTTCGTCTACATAGAACCTGACATAAACGTATATGCTGTAGGCGAAACCTTCCCAGTCAGCGCGAAAATTTTTAATCTCACCGACGCCTATGTCAAAGACCCTGAAAACCCAGCGTTATGGCGCCCTATCGGTAACCTCTACGCGCTTGACATCAGGTTTGCTTGGGACCCCACTATTCTTGATTATGTTAGTCACACAGTCAAGATTCCATATGGAGATACATACCCAGACGGAGTTCTCTACGAGCCAGTCATGGGAATAAAAAATGATGTGAACCCAACCTTGGGAACGTATGCAGTTGCCTACGCCTCCTACCCGCCTGCAGAAGTATTTAACAACCCCTACAGTTCCAACACCATTTTCGAAATGACCTTCCAAGTAAAAACTGTGGGAATCTGCGACCTAAAATTTACCAGCATCAAACTTGCAACCAACAAGGCAGGAGAGGAAATTCTTTACTCCTATCAAAACGGAAGCTTCCAAACACCCGGCCTTCTTGTTGCCCGTTTCACTACGTGGCCTTCTGATGGTTTTGCTGTCGTCAACAAACCCGTCAAGTTTAACGCTTCAGAATCGTCCACCGTTCCACCAAGGTACATAACCTCATACATTTGGGATTTCGGAGACGGCAACTATAACAAAACAGACCAAGAAATCACACACCATACATACACAGCCACAGGGCAGCCTACCGTGACCCTAACAGTAATGGACGACGTAGGCGCCACAAGTGACCCAGCAACAAAAACACTAAACATAGTAAACAAACGAGACATATCCCTAAAAAACATCACATTCTCCTCAGACACAATCCCCTGGGGAAACACCCTCACAATCAACGTAACCGCCACCAACACAGGCGAGGCACCTGAAAACTTCACCATCTCCACTTACTACAATGCAACTCCAACAAACGGATGGACCTTCATCCAACAAAAACAGATACAAAACCTACAACCAAGAAACGACAACTTCGCACTTCTCAACTGGGACACAAGCACACTTCCCCAAACAAGCGCAAACTACTACATCCTAGCCAACGCAACTGCAGTACCCTATGAAGAAGAACTCAAAAACAACACTCTGAAAAGCACTACCTACGTGTCTGTTCTCCAAGCTCCACCCGTCGCAGATTTTACCTACTCACCCCCGGCACCTATAGTAAACGAGGCAATCACATTTGATGCATCAACAAGCTATCATCCAGGAGGCAGAAACATAGAAAAATACACATGGGACTTCGGCGACAACACACCCAATATAATAGAAACAGACCCAATAACAACCCACACCTACACAGACCAGAAAACATACATTGTTACACTCACAGTAACTGACCAAGACAAACTCAACGGCACCACCACAAAACCAGTAGAAGTAGTAAAAGCACCCATAGCCGACTTCACTCATTCCCCAGGAGTACCCATCGTAGGCGAAACAATAATCTTCACCTCAACAAGTTACCATCCAGGTGGCAAAGACCTTGTAAGCTTCGCTTGGGTCTTCGGAGATGGCAACACTGGTACCGGAAAAACCTCAACTCACAACTACACAAAACCCGGAAACTACACCGTAACCCTAACCGTCACTGACACACGCACACGAACTGCAAGCATAACAAAATGGATAGAAATCGCAACCCAATATGAACTAGACGTTGAGGTTGATGTTGGTGGGGTTCATTTTTGTGGTGAGTTGGCTGAGTTTTATGTTTTGGTGATGCGTGTGGGTGAACGTTACAACGCTTCAGTGCTGACTGCTTGTCTTTACAGTAAAAACGGGGTGGCTG
>Ga0315312_1000194_pt1 | contig 93020 bp, 95 predicted proteins | sample TDP7_MG_FD_203629 | JGI IMG/M metagenome (GOLD analysis project Ga0315312, IMG submission 203629) | Freshwater sediment microbial communities from Lake Towuti, South Sulawesi, Indonesia - TDP7 | ecosystem: Environmental > Aquatic > Freshwater > Lake > Sediment | place: Indonesia: South Sulawesi...
TACGGAATTTTAGAGGGGGCATAGGAAACAGGGGTATGGTTTAAGGCTCTGTGGCACCAGCAGACGAAAGGGCTGGAAACGGAAAGTCCTTAACCTAAACTTACTGCGCCTGTGCTCTACTCGACCCGAGGCCCTTTACTTACTCGGTTATGCTCTTTGTCATTAGATATGGAATAACAGGCCATTTTCTCGCGATCAGCCGAAATCACACAGATCAAAAGGAGCATTTCGAGTGTACTTCTCATAAGTGGACGGGCCGATATGTCCAACCCCTTTTCCACAAGTGTTATGATGCTGAGGCAATGATTAGATATGAGACTAAAAATTGAAGCCAATAGCCTGTTTGGATCTGGATTGTTTTCTGGGGTCAGCCAATCTGCCGGCAAAAGGGGGAGCGTTTGGTCCTCTACATCGAGTCCTAAGCCCATAAGACCTGTTGAGAATACAGACAAGTAGGCTGCGCTAAGTTCAGGAGCAAAATCTTTCCAAATCGCTTTGGGATTTTCATAGCGCTTTTCTTGTAGAACTTTACAGAAATTGTCGATAGTTGAAATATAGCACTCAGACCCACTTTCCTTTGATAGTTCACGACGAGCACTGGTAAGTATATCTTTTGCTATTTTTCTTATTTCGTCTTTAATCAATTGCATGTCTGTGTGATTTTCAGTTGAAAATCTAACGATTACTCTATGAAGTTACCGTTTGTGCTAAAAAATAGCATAACTGTTAAAAAAAACAATAAAAATTTCTTGAAAATAATAAAAGAAAAAACGATTTTCGTATAGTATCGGCAAGTTGGCAGATATGACATCAAACAAGATTTTGCCCGAATTTCAGGACTTTCTTCTTTCCCATAGACTGGTGCCAGAAAAGAATGCTCCCTACTATGCTCTATGGGTAAGCAGGTTTCTTGCTTTTTCCAATAAAAAAAGACATTTAGACCACGATACGCTCACTTTTGAGTTCATGCATTCCTTGAAATCAGAAGAAAATATTGCAGACTGGCAACTCTTGCAGGCAGAGGAGGCCTTACGGCTCTATCTTTATCATTTCAGGGGTGCCGACGTATTGAAAGAGGCTCGTGGTGTAGCACGGGCTGGAAAGGGTCTTTCGGATTTCCGGCGTCTCTTGGGGGAAATGAGACGCCTTATCCGTATGAAGCATTATTCCTATAGCACCGAACGCACCTACCTTGACTGGGCGAAGCGATTTTTCGCCTGTGTCGAGGAGACGAAAAAGAGGGGTGAAGTTTCATCTGTCATTGGGCCGGTTGATGTCAGGGATTTCCTTAGTCCCTAATCCCTTTTTAACTTCTTCCAAAATATTGGCCATGATAGGGCCGGCCTGACCATGGATGACGATATCTGCCATATCATCGTAAGGGGTTGGATCACGATTGATGATCACCAATTTCGCCCCGTTTCTCTTTGCCACCAAAGGCATTGAGGCAGCGGGTTGTACGACTAAGGAAGATCCAATGACGATGAACAGATCGCTCAGAGAAGAACGATGATAAGCCTCTTCAGTCTCCTTCTCGGGCATAGCTTGGCCGAAGGAGATCGTGGCCGGTTTGAGAGGCCCACCGCAGTCATCACAATAGGGGACCTTGAGTCCCTTTTTCAATCGTTCTTGAATCTCATCGCGATCGTATCTCTTTTTGCAACTTAAACAGGAGACATACATGGCTGTTCCATGGAGCTGGATCACCTTCTCCTCTGAGTTTCCGGCCTTGAAGTGAAGGCCATCGATGTTCTGTGTGATGACACAATCGAGTTTGCCGAGCTTCTCCATCTCCGCAATGGCAAGATGGGCCAAATTGGGCTGGGCCTTCTTGATCGGCTGATACATCTCTGTCGCCATCTGCCAGTATTTCTCACGAGAGGCTTCACTCGCGAGGAAATTCTGGAAGTAGAAGTCTTCAGGATTATACCGATCCCATACCCCGCCTGGGCTCCGGAAATCTGGGATTCCTGATTCGGTGCTGAGGCCCGCGCCCGAAAAAACAACCACCCTTTTTGAAGTGATGATCCATTGGGCTACCTGTTTTATTCTTCCCTCCATTTCTACCTCCCTTGACTTGGTATCCCTAAATCCCAAATACGAATATCGAAATTCGAAACAAATCCAAAATTTAAATTTTCAAATTTTTAAACAAGATTATTATTTTTAGGGTCATTCAAATTTGTTTCGAATTTCGGATTTAGTGCTTCGAATTTTGAGTTTCATATACCACATGCTACTCTTCTCTTGCAAGGTGGAGATGGCATGTGATAGAATTTTGTGGTGAAATGCAATTTGATCAAACAGGGGTATCCCCAGGGTAGCTGTTTTGTCGAGGTTGAGGGAGGGAAGTCCCTTGCCTGCGAAGCCACCCTCAAACAGGCAGACAACGGTCCCCTCCGGCTGATTTCTGCCGTTCATCTTTCCCGGCCGGAGAATTATCTTTCCATCTATCAGTCCGGTTGCAACTTCTCTTGTCGAAAGTGTCACTCCTGGAGCTTCACAAAGATTGCCAAGGGAGAGTGGTGGTCCCCTGCCGACGTGCTGAAGGCCTGTAAAGAGTATGAGAGAGAGGTTACCCTTCGAGAGCCTCGGAACAAAGCCACGGCCTTTCATGCCCACGATGCCTGTCGCTGTTGTGGTTCTTGTGTGATGTATGGGAAACGATCCCCCCTCTGTCCTAAGGTGATTCAAAAGAAGGATATTCTTTTGAGTCCTCAGGGATGGGGGCCTGCCCGCAACATCGTGGCCTTCACCGGAGGAGATCTGACCTGTTGTCCAGAATATTATATTCAATGTACCCGTCTCATTAAGGCAGAAACTGATCTCTGGGTATTGATCGAGACCAATGGTTACGGCCTCACCCCTCAAAACCTCGATGCATTGAAGGAGGCAGGGGTCGATTCCTTCTGGCTCGATATCAAGGCCTATGATGGAACAGACCATAAATGGCTGACCGGCTGTTTCAACCGAAACATTCTCAAACTTCCTGAAGAGATTGTCAAAAGAGGTTTTGTTTTAGAAGCTCTTTCCCTCTATATCCCCAACCTGGTGGAGACTCCCCAATTAAAAAAGATTGCCCAATTGATTTTTGATGTCGATCCAGAAATCCCTTTCACGATTTTAGCCTTTTTCCCCGAATATCAAATGAAGCGATACAAAACTCCAAAGATTTCTGAGATGGTGGAGGTATACCTTGAGGTCAAAGCCATCGGCCTGAGGAATGTCAGGCTTGGTAACACTGGAATTTTCGCTTCCTCAGAGAAGGATTACCTACTCCTGAAAGAGAAGGTGGGGGTGGGGAACTATTAAAAATTCCAAATTTCAAAATCCTAAGCACTTTAGCTCTTTGAACAATGATAACCCTGGCAGGAATGCCTCAAATACCAAGCGGTCTTCATAGGTTTTATGGGTAAGAGAGCGTGTTAACAACAGGGGCGCCTCTGCAGACGCCCGAACTTGAGAGTTATGCATTAAAAGGTTTCCGCTGTAAAGCTTTTTCAGCATCCCTGCCAGGGTCGCCAGGATGTATTGCTTTTGTTTTTCAGAGAGCTAAAGTGTTACCAAATTCCAACCTGAAAAGAGAGGGCAAGAATGGAGCGAATCAAAAACTATATTAATGGGAAATGGGTCGATTCGAAGTCTAAGGAGACTTTTCGATCGATCAATCCAGCCAACAAAGCTGAGGTGATCGGGATCGTTTCAAAATCTGATCAGGAAGATGTCGATGAGGCGGTCAAGGCAGCAAGAGAGGCCTATGAAGGATGGCGATTGACCCCGGCCCCGCGTCGAGGTGAGATCCTATTTAGGGCTGCAGAGATCCTTTTGAAAAAAAAGGAGGCAATTAGGAAGGATGGTGACTCGGGAGATGGGGAAGGTCCTCCCAGAAGGTCTGGGTGATGCCCAGGAGGCCATCGACATGGGTTACTATATGGCCGGAGAGGGAAGGAGGCTTTCTGGAGAAACTGTCCCGTCTGAGCTGCCCAACAAGGATATGAAATCGATCCGCGTCCCTATCGGCGTCTTCGGTTTGATTACCCCTTGGAATTTTCCCATAGCCATTCCCTCATGGAAGATCTTTCCGGCTCTCACCTGTGGGAATACAGTGGTTTTTAAGCCTTCCAGTGATACCTCTGTCTGTGCGGCAAAATTTGTAGAGGCCTTGGTGGAGGCTGGTTTGCCCAAAGGTGTTTTGAATCTGGTTCACGGACCAGGAGGGGAGGTGGGCGAATATCTGGTGACTCATCCAGGAGTTGATGCCATCTCCTTCACAGGTTCTTCTGAAATCGGGAAACGTCTTGAAGGTATCTGCGGAGCAATCCACCGCACGATCGTTACCGAGATGGGGGGAAAGAATGCCATCATTGTGATGGATGATGCGGACCTCGATGTGGCTGTCGAAGGAGCTATCTGGGGGAGCTTTGGGACGACAGGTCAGCGGTGTACAGCCACAAGTCGGATCGTCATTCACAAGAAAGTTTACCGAACCTTCGCTGAGAAGTTCAAAGCAGTCACATCCCGTCTCAGGTTGGGCGATAGCCTCCAAAAGGAGACCGACGTTGGGCCTGTCATTAATGAATTCCAGTTCAAGAAGATCCTGAACTATATCGATATCGGCAAGAAACAGGGAGCAAAACTCGTCCTGGGAGGAAAAGCCTATCAAAAGGGCAACTGCTCCAAGGGCTATTTTATCGAGCCTACAATCTTCGGCGAGGTTACTTCTGAGATGAGGATCGCCCAGGAGGAGATTTTCGGTCCTGTGGTTTGCCTGATCAGAGCAGAAGACCTTGGAGACGCCATTCGAATCGTCAATCAAACCCGATATGGACTCTCCTCTGCTATCTATACCCGGAATGTCAATTCCTCGGCGGTTGCAGAGAGGGATCTGGAGACCGGGATTGTTTATATCAACGCCTCCACGATCGGCGCAGAGATCCAGTTGCCCTTTGGGGGGATCAAGGATTCTGGCTGTGGAAGGAAGGAGGCAGGAGGTCGAGGTGGCGCTCTCGATACCTACAGTCGATGGAAAGTGATCTATCGAGATTTCAGTGGCAGACTTCAAAAGGCTCAGATCGATAAGTAAGAAGAAATTGTAAATTCGAAGCACGAAATCCCTGCCTGCGGCAGGCAGGCGAAATTCGAAACAAATTCAACTACTAAAAAAATGTCAAATGTCAAAGCTCAAATGTCAAATCAACTCCAAAGCTAAGATGTCAAAAATGTTTCGGATTTTGGAATTTGATATTTATTTGGCATTTGGATTTTGAAATTTGGATTTCATCCTTGGATTAGCCTTTATTTTATTGATAATTTTATAGGGTTGTGATAAAGGAACTTCAGACTGAATATTCTTAAAGGGGCACTTCATGGAGAAAAAAGTCCTCATCGTGGATGATGAGGAAAGAGTCCTTCAATCGATCGCAGGCGTTCTGGAGGACGAAGGGTTTCGGGTTGCCACCGCGCGAAGCGGAGAAGAGGCGATTGGAATCTTTCAACAAGAAGAGCCGGAGGTCACTCTCCTCGATATCTGGATGCCAGGGATGGATGGCATCGAGGTATTGAAACGCCTCAAATGGATCTCCCCGGATTGTCAGGTGATCATGATCTCGGGTCATGCGACGATTTCAACGGCCATGGCTGCTGTGAAGTTAGGCGCCTTCGATTTCATCGAAAAACCCCTTTCTCTGGATGTCCTTCTGGTGACGATTCGTCGGGCCCTCGATCGTCAGAATGAGCTGGTGACGGTTCGGGAAGAGATTGCCACTGAGGAGATTCCCCTCCGAGAAAAGATGATTTCGAAGGAGGCGATCGGAGAAGTCATTGGTCCTCCTCTCTCTTCCTTCCCGGAAAGCGCGCTCCTTTCCAAAGAGACTTCAAGAAGGAAAGGGACCTCTTTGTCTCTGCAGCGGACCCTTAAGCGGAGCATGGTGCTTTACGGGACTGGACTTCATTCTGGGATGAAGACAGGGCTTCTCCTTCAGCCCCTCCCCCCAAACAGTGGCCTCCTTTTTGGAAATATCTCATCGGATGAAGTTGTCCCTGCCCGTCTCGACTACGTCCAAACGACCGAATTTGCCACTTCTCTGAAGAAAGGAAGGGCAGTGGCCAAAACGATCGAGCACCTGATGGCCGTTCTTCATGCTTATGGCATCACAAACTTGATGGTGAAGATGATTGAAGAGATCCCGATTATGGATGGTTCGGCTTTAGAGTTTTGCAAGATGATAGAGCAGGCAGGGGCGGAGGAACAGGAGGAGAAAGTCGATGAGCTCATCATCGATCGACGACTGGAGGTTGTCCATCGGAATAAATCACTGGTCATAGAACCTGCCGATCTCTTTTCGGTCCACTTTTTATTAGATTGCCCTTCTCCTATTGGGCAGCAGAGCTTTGACTTTGCGTTAGAGAGCGAGAAGGCCTTTAGGAATCAGATCGCGCCGGCAAGGACGTTTGGTTTTCTCAAAGATATCGAGATGCTCGAACGGATGGGATTGGGAGGGGGAGGGAGGCTCCACAACTTCATCCTGGTTGACGATGAGAAGATCGTCAATACCGAACTCCGCTTCCCTGACGAATTTGTCCGACATAAGATTCTCGATCTGATTGGGGATTTTTATCTCCTCAACCGTCCGATTCGAGGGAGAGTGACTGCCCGCTTGACCGGCCATACGGAAAACATCACCCTCCTGAAGAAGATTCAGGAAGCCACAAGGGAGAAAGAGCGGTGAGGGAGAAATGGCACAGGAAGAATACCGACGCCCGATCGAAGAGCTCTTAAATATGCTGACAGACCTGCTGGCTGAAAAGTATTTCGAGAAGATGGACGACCGGATGAAAAAGATTCCTGAACTCCGGAGATTGATCACCGCCAAGGAGGCAAGCCAATACCTAAGCCTCTCCACTGATACGATCTATCGGATGGCCTCGTTGAAAAAGCTTCCTTACATTAAGATAGGAGATCGCGTCCTTTTCGATGTGAAAGCTCTCGACCACTGGATTGAGAAGCACATGATCAGAGAGAAGGAGTGGAAGAGACAGGAGTTGAAGGCCGAAACTGAAAAGGGTAGACCCAATACAAAGACTTCAAAGGAGTCTGACCTTCTTGGCCTCCTAAAGAAGAAGGGAAAAGATTAAGAACCAATTTTAAATTTTTCTCTAAATTTAGGCGAGGTGGCAGGCGACCGAGTGATCCTTTCCGATCTGGCGTAACTCTGGAACGATTTCTCGGCATGTCTCGATGCCGATGGGGCACCGGGGATGGAAGTTGCATCCAGGTGGTAGGGCGATCGGACTTGGGGGCTCCCCTCCCAGGAGAATTCTTTTCCGAGCGGCTTCGACGACTGGATCCGGAACTGGCACGGCAGATAGCAGAGCCACGGTATAAGGATGTTTGGCAAATCGATAAAGATCGTCTCGATTCGCAATCTCAATGATCCTTCCTAAGTACATGACTGCGACCCTGCGGCTGATATGGCGGACCACTGAGAGATCATGGGCGATGAAGAGGTAAGTGAGGTCAAAATCGGTTTGGAGGTCTTCAAGCAAATTAATGATCTGGGCCTGGATGGAGACATCGAGGGCTGAGATGGGCTCATCGCAGATAATAAATTTGGGCCGGATGGAGAGGGCTCGAGCAATCCCCAGTCTCTGGCGTTGACCGCCGCTGAATTCATGAGGATAACGAGTGGCCATGGAAGGGTCCAAACCCACGACGTGCAATAGTTCGGCGACCTTCTCCCTCAATTCTTTGCCTCTTATGCGAGTATGAATCCGGAGAGGCTCGGCCACGATCTCCTCAGCAGTCATGCGGGGATCGAGAGAGTCGAAGGGATCCTGGAAGATCATCTGCATACCTTGTCTTATGGATCGAAGTTGTTCCTCTGCCATTTGGCACAAATTCATACCTTCAAAATAGACCTCCCCTGAAGTTGGATGGATCAAGAGCATGAGGCACCTGCCCAAGGTTGTCTTCCCACAGCCGCTCTCACCCACCAGCCCGAGGGTCTCTCCCTTTCGGATAAAGAAACTCACACCATCGACAGCCTTGATTTCAGCGACCTTCCGCTGGCGGATGATCCCTTTGGTGACGGAGAAGAACATTGCCAAATTTTTAGACTCGATCAAGATATCGTTTACCATGGTTAAATCCACTTCTCAAGACCATTAATCCCCCCTCACCTCCCCTTTAGCAAAGGGGGGGATGCGGGGATTTGCCCAGCAGGCAACCCAATGATCTTGGCCAACAGACCTGAGTTCCGGCCTCTCAAGAAAACACTGATCTAATCGATGGGAACACCTTGGGTAAAAGGAGCATCCGACCGGAAGGAACATAAGGTTTGGAGGCTGTCCTTCGATTGGCACTAGGCGCTCTTTTCGGGGCTGATCGAGTCTCGGCACAGAGGCCAATAAACCCATGGTATAGGGATGTCTGGGATGGCTATAGACTCCGACCGCTGGCCCTGACTCAACAATTCTTCCTGCATACATGACGGCCATTCGATTAACGTAACGGGCGACCACACCCAAATTGTGGGTGATGAGGATGACCGCTGTCCCCAGACTGGATGTCAATTCTTTGATGATCTCCAAAAGTTGGGCCTGGATGGTAACGTCCACTGCTGTGGTGGGTTCATCAGCGATGAGAAGTTTTGGGTTGCAACTGAGGGCCATAGCGATCATCACCCTCTGCCGCATCCCACCACTGAACTGATGTGGATAGTCATCGATTCGCCTTTCAGGGTCCGGGATCCCCACCATCTTTAAAAGCCTCAGAACCTCCTCCCTGGCTTCCTTCTTATTCAGATGTCGGTGGAGTTCGAGGGCTTCTCCAATTTGGAGTCCCATGGTAAGAACGGGATTGAGGGAGGTCATCGGTTCTTGAAAAATCATGGCGATCCGATTTCCTCGGATATCACGGATTTCATCTTCAGAGAGCTTCATGAGATCCTTTCCCTCGAAGACCACCTCACCTCCAACAATCTTTCCTGGAGGATTGGGGATCAAACGAAGGAGAGAGAGGGCACTGACGCTCTTTCCACAACCGCTCTCACCTACTAAACCCAGAGTTTCACCTTCATCGAGATCATAAGATATTCCATCCACGGCTTTAATCACTCCAGCCTCAGTGTAGAAATAAGTCTTTAAATTTCTAACTTGGAGCAGAACACTCATGTTTTTTTGTTTTGAAGCTTTTCTTAATTATTTTTCTCCGAACTCAGAACTTAGAACTCCGAACTGATCTTATGTTTTCAACCTCGGATCCAAAGCATCCCTCAGGCCATCTCCCAATAAGTTAAATCCCAGCACAGTGATGAAGATCATCAGCCCTGGAAATGTTGCTACATGGGAGGCTACTCGAATATAGAGTCTTCCTCCATTCAGCATGGCTCCCCATTCCGCAGTAGGCGGGTTGACGCCCAGACCAAGGAATCCCAGTCCAGCTGCCCAGAGGATGGCTGTAGCCATATGGAGAGTTGATTGGACAATGATCGGAGAAAGGCTATTGGGTAGCAGATGCCGAAGGATGATCCTCAAATGGCTTGCACCCATCGACTTTGCGGCTTCGACAAATTGTCTCGCTTTGATGGCTAACACCGAACTCCTTGCCAAGCGGGCATAGACAGGAATGGTAGAAATTCCAACGGCGATCATCACATTGTGGAGTCCCACACCGAGCATAGCGATCAGCAGTAAAGCCAGAAGGATTCCAGGAAAGGCAAGCATGGTATCAACGAATCGTTGGAGGATGAAATCAACCTTCCCACCGTAATAAGCGGAGACGACCCCTGCTGGGACACCCACCAGCACACCAATCGAGATAACGATAATCCCGATAAGCAAAGAGATACGAGCCCCGTATATGATTCGGCTGAGGATGCATCGGCCCAATTCATCCCTTCCTAATAGATAATCCCAGGAGGGTGTAGCGAGTTTATGGGCCAAGCTGTGCTCATAAGGATCATGAGGTGCAAGAAAGGGAGCAAAGAGTGCAGAAATCAGAAAGAGGAGCACGATGATCAGACCGAGCAAGGCCGTGAACCTTTTAGAGAGGCGACGAAATATTTCCCGGATCGGGCCCCGTTCTTTTATCTCTGCTTTTTGAAGTATCTCTGCCGTCATATTAATGAAAATGTCAAAGCTCAAATTTCAAATCAAATCCAAAGTTCAAATATCAAAGATTCTTGGTTTTGGAATTTGACATTGATTTGGCATTGGATTTTGACATTTGAAATTAAAAACTTTGGAATCAATGGTATCTTATCCTCGGGTCGAGATAGGAATAGAGAATATCTACGATCAAGTTAACAAAGATGAACATGGTCGCCACCATAAGGACCACCCCCTGGACCACCGGATAGTCGCGAGATAAAATCGCCTCCACCAAGAGTCGACCTATCCCTGGCCAAGCAAAGACGATCTCCGTTAGGACTGCTCCGCCCAATAGGATCCCTGTCTGGAGACCGATCACCGTCACCACTGGAATGAGTGCATTTTTCAGGGCATGTCGAGAGATCACCAACTTCTCTGACAATCCTTTTGCCCTTGCGGTTCGGATATAATCGAGCCGGATGACCTCGAGCATGCTTGAACGCGTCATTCGTGCAATAATCGCTGTAGAGTTAGCACCCAAAGTGATTGCTGGAAGGATGAGGTGTTTAAAGCTATCTGCTCCCACTGCAGGAAACCAGCCCAGTTTGATTGAGAAGAGAAGCATGAGCATCAATCCCAACCAGAAGACTGGCATCGACAATCCAAACAGTGCGACGAGCATGCTGAGATAGTCAAATTTTGAATTCTGTTTCACTCCTGCAATAATTCCAGTCAGTACTCCAAAGACTGTTGCGATCATGATGCTGGCCAATGCGAGCAGTAGGGTATTGGGAAATCGGGCCATGATCTCTTTCGTCACAAGGAGCCCTGTTCGGGTTGATGTCCCGAGATCTCCTTTGGAGAGATTTCGAATAAAGATGAAGTATTGCGTGACGGGATGTTTATCCAATCCGAGCTGGGCTCGAATCTGTTCCACCTGATCTTTGGTCGCATGAGGACCGGCCATGACATACCCCGGATCCCCAGGGATCACTCTGACCATCGTGAAGATAATCAGAGAAACTCCAAAGAGAACGGGAATCATGATGAGAAGTCTTCGGATGATATATTGGCTCGTCATAATCTCATTCGCTCAATAAGAAAAGGGGCCAACTTCCCCTTTAATAACATTCTAAAAGAAAAAGTTGACCCCTTCAATAAGGAAGAACCAAGCTTTTCACTCGATCCATGCCTCTTTGGAAATGACTCTTTCTGTTGCGTGGACCACAAGATCTTTCACCTTTGCACTGACTCCTGTCACCTGAACCTCACTATGGAGGAAAAGCCAGGGGGCCTCATCCATAATGATCTCCATAGCCTCTTTGTAAAATTTCTTTCTCTGCTCAGGATCTGCGGTCTTCCTTCCCCCTTCCAACAATTGGTCCACCTTCTCATTCTTATAGAATGAAGCGGCCATTCCTTTCTTGGGCCACTCACCGGAGTGGAAGAGAGGGAGGAGCCCATAATCTGCATCACCGGTTATTGTGCCCCAACCTAAAACATACAATTTATGTTCAACCACTTCTTTATCTCGTAGGATAAATGGAAGATAAGTTCCCCATTCCATCATCTTGATATCGGCTTTCACGCCCACTTTCAGAAGATCTGCGGCTACAGCCGTCGCCACAGAAACATCCATATAATATCGGCCAACCGCGGGATGGAGGGTCGTCTCGAATCCCTTTGGAAAACCTGCTTCTGCGAGCAAGGCCTTCGCTTTTTCAACATTATATTCATAAGATTTGATCGGGGTGTAGCCAAAGAGACCCGGGCTGATGGGTGCATCGGAAACACGTCCCACCCCACCCAGCATATGCTTCACAATGGCCTCTTTGTTTACCGCATGGTTCAGTGCCTGCCTAACCCTTTTATCGGTGAAAGGTTCTTTCAAACAGTTGAAACCCATATAGATCGTCCTGACACTCGGCGTATGGACCACCGTCAGTTTCGGGTTGGCTTTAATTCTGGGAATATCAAAGGGTGGAATCCTTACTGCCACATGGACCTCGCCCGTTTCAAGAGCCACCACACGAGAAGCATCATCTGGAATCACCCGGTAAGTCACTTCTGTGAGAGTTGCTTTCTTCCCCCAATAGGCGTCATTTCGAACCATGACGAGTTTGTTCCCAGGCACCCATTCTTTAAAGATAAAGGGGCCTGTTCCAACCGGCTTTGTCAAAGGTTTATCCCATGAGGCCTTCAGGGCAACCGGACTGGTAATCCCATTGGTGCTGTGAGTTAGGTTGCTCAACATGGGGGCAAAGGGGGCCTTTGTTTTAATCTTCACTGTGTATTCATCAATAACAGCGACTGATGCAATCTGAGCGACCAAAAAGCCGAATTTTGTGGCTGCTTTGGGATCAAGTCGGCGGTCGAAATTGACCTTCACTGCCTCAGCATTGAAAGGCTCCCCATCATGAAATTTAATCCCCTTTCTTAATTTCAATGTAAATTCTGTAGCGTCAGCAGAGACTTCCCATTTTTCTGCCAGCTTAGGTACGATCTCACCCTTTGGTGTGAGCTCAAGAAGCGTTTCGACCATGTGTTCCATGATCGAAGCAGTAGGAGAATCGATCACATGGTGTGAATCCATGGTTAAGGCATCCGTTCCCTGGGCGATGATCAATTTCTGAGGAACTCCTGGCTTTGGCTGAGCGTAGAGATTTTCAGTGAAAGCCAGGGCACTTACGAAAAGGAAGCCAAGAAATAGTATAAAAATGGACCTCAAAGACCCTTTATTCTGATTTTTTTTCATTTATCTCCCTCCTCTCTAAACCTAAACAGGTTACCACCAACTGATAACTCTCAACCTTTGGTTCTCAATTCATAATTGTTAACTCCTAACCCCCTAACTGGCAGCTCTTAACTTTTAACTTCTTCACCTCCTCTCTTTATGCATTCTCAGTGCAGGTTAATTTAAGAGAATTAGCTTTGAAAGTCAAATGATTTTATAACCCCAGCTCTTTTAGTTTTTCGGAGGTGGGGACGCCATCTTCAGACCAACCACGATATTCATAATATTCGCTGAGCATTTGACCGAGAGGGGGCAGATTGGCCGTAAGACCCTTTCCAATTCTTTTAAGGGTTAGAGACCTGAAAGGCAAGGTATCATCTTTTCGGCTGATCCCTAACCTCACGTTGTATAGTCTCTTGAGGTTGAAAATCCTTTCTCCGGTCTTCATAAATTCGTCGACTGTCATCTCCCTGCCCGTCACATCGCGATACCACTTCACAATGTCTGTGATCGTGATTCCTCCAAAGAGGATGAACTTACAGAGTTTGAGGGAATCCATCATGCCCATCAAGTTCTGGCTCTTGGCTGCAAGGGGCCCTTTTCCTTCAATCGTGAATCGATCAAGAGGTTCTGGAATCCCCATTTCCGGAGATTTCAACACCCGCTCGAAGGTATGACTGAGGCCAGCCAAATGGCATGCTCCTCTTGACGAGGTTGCAAATCCGACGGAACCTGCATTATACCCTCTTGGATCGTGGCCGGGAAGCTCCAATCCTTTAATGTGCATGGCAAACTCGACAGAATTCTTTCCGAGTTCTTCTGATGCCTTTTTCACTCCCTTTCCAAGAATCTCTCCTAATCCCTTCTTTTGAGCAATCATCTTGATCATCTCGATCAATGCCTCTGCGTTCCCCCATTGCAGTTCAACACCGCCAGTATCCTCCCGATCGATCAAGCCCTTCTCGTAGACCTCCATCCCAAAGCCGATGACCCCTCCCGTTGAAATCGTGTCGAGGCCAAACCGGTTACAGAGTTCATTGGCGAAACAGAGGGCTTCGAGATCATCGATCAGGCAGTTGCTGCCTAACAAGGCGAGTGTCTCATATTCTGGACCTGCGCCATCGACACCGGCATAGGGGCCCTTCTCCACTTTGACCTTTCTTCCACAGCCCAAGATGCAAGCATCGCAGAAGTACCGACCCGTCAATATAGTTTCAGACATCGTAAAACCATTAATCTTCTCCGCAGACTCCTCCCATCGGCCAACAAATTTCCAGTTCTGAAGAGGAAGTGTTCCCATAGCCTCAAAAGTAGAGAGGGCACCTGCAGTCCCATATTTTCTGAAATTCTCTGCATTCTTATTGATTACGGGGGCGTATTCTTTAGGGAGCTGGGCCACGCTTTCAGGATCATGGACAGGAACACCTCCTGTTCCATAAACGACGATGGCTTTCAAATTTTTTGAGCCCATCACTGCCCCCATTCCACAGCGGCCAGCGGCACGGCCATCCTTCCCATCCGTCATGATAGCGGCCAAGAGAACCTGATTTTCGCCAGCTTGACCGATCGCGCTTACTACAGCCTTTTCATGCGTTTCGCCTTTCAGAACGGGATCGATTTCATAAGTATCCTTACCCCAGAGATGGGAGGCTTCACGGACTTCCCATTTCCCATCATGAACCCAAAGGTAGACTGGTTTCTCAGATCTGCCGGTGACGATGAGGCCATCAAACCCAGCCTTCTTCAGGTTTGCGCCCCAGGTGCCTCCGACATCGGATTCGCCAAAGATGCCGGTCAGTGGAGACCGGCAGACGGCCGCATGCCTTCCAGATAAGGGGACTGAGGTTCCCGTAAAAGGGCCGTTCATAAAGATCAGAGGATTCTCTGGACCCAAAGGATCTGTCCTTTCATCGGAGATCTCATATAAGAACTTCGCACCCACCCCACTCCCGCCAATGAACTGGCGTGCCCATTCTTCGTTCAGGTCTTCAACATGGGCTTTGGAATTTGATAGGTTAAGATGTAGAATTTTACCGATGTAGCCTTTTAACCTCATCCCATCCTCCTTTCAACCAATTTGAATTTAAGGTAAATATGCCACAACTGTGCTCGCTAATCAATGATTCTTTCAAGAATTGTTTCTTTGCTTGACAGAGAGGGAGCTAAACCTTAAAATGGTATTACAGAGAGGAGGTGAGGTCGATGAGATGGATGTTCCCCCATGCAACCCATTGTTCGACTTGCGGCTCAATGCGCAGGTCCTGAGCAAGACGTTAAACTGCTCGCTAAAAATTGCAAGGATAATTCCAAAACAGATCAAAGATTTGAAGGGCCGGTGGATTTTTTCCCGGCCTTTTTTTCTGCTTTTAATCCTGCCTACCCCTTTATCATTCCAGAGAGCATTCCCCTTCTAACATATCTCAGCATGTAACTGTAGAAGACAACCATGGGAACCGTGGAAAACATGGAGATGGCTGAGATCTTTCGCCACTCCATTTTAAATTCCGAGAGATAACCTGCCATGAGGACTGGAAGCGGTGTCACCTTCACCCGGGTAAGTATCAACGAATAAAGGTATTCTGTATAACTGGAGAAGAAGGCGAGCAGAGCCACAGTGATCAATCCCGGGATGGCAAGAGGAAGAATAATATGCACGAGGGTCTGGAGGGGTGTGGCCCCGTCCACCATGGCTGACTCTTCCATCGCCTTTGGAACCATATCAAAAAAACCCTTCATATACCAGATTCCCGTTGGAATGATCCATACCGAGTGGCCGATACCCACCCCGAGATAGGTATCGAGCATTTTGAATCGGGCCATCACCAGGAAGATGGGAAAAGCTAACGCAATCCATGGGAAGAGTCGGAAGAAGAGGAAGAGGAGCATGAGAGAGGAGGAGAGTTTTGTTCGGGATCGGGAGAAGACATATGAAGCTGGAATCGTCGTCCCAACAGAGATGAGGGTTGCGAGGATGGCAATGATGAGTGAGTTGATGAGGGCCTGCCACACCTCCCGATCCGATAGTGCCTCAATATAGTTCGCAAAAGTGATATCCTTTGGGAAGCCCAGTTTTGTAGGTAGATCAAACCCTGCGATCGAGATGATCCCAGCATAGAGGACTGGGGTCAAAGACCAGGCCAATAAAAGGGCGATTCCAAAACAGAGCATGAAGATGAGGATTCCCCTCTTCATACCTCCCTCCTTCGAAAAAGGATCCCCAGGCTCAAAATTAAACAGAGGATCACATTGATGATCCCCCAAGCCGAACCCACTCCATAATCGTAGTGAAGGAAAGAGACTTTGAAGGTGGCGACGGGCAGGGTTAACGAAGCTGTCCCTGGTCCGCCTTGACTCATCATCCAGATGAGGGCGAAGCTTCGAATGACATCGATCAATCTGAGGAGGGCAACGATGGAAAAGATGGGCCAAAGCATTGGCAGGAGAATATACCAAATTTTTTGTAAGAGAGATGCGCCATCCACTCCACTTGCCTCGATGGGTTCAAGGGGAAGGCTCTCCAATCCAGCCAGAAGCATCAGATAGGTCATCGGTGTGCCATACCATGCGTTGGTGAGAGAGATGGCCGGCAAGACGGTGGCGGGATCTCCCAGCCAGATTCTTCTTTGAAGTCCAAGGGCGTCACAGAGATGGTTAACCAAGCCAAAGGGATCACTATACATCAAAGCCCATAAGATTGCTGTGGAAGAGGGGATGAAAATGAGGGGTAGACTGAAGAGAGGGGTGAAGAATCTCTTTCCCTTGAATCCGTGGTAGGTGAGGAGGGCGGCTACAAGAGCAATAATTAATGGAAGAAATGTAGAGATGACAACCCAAACCAAGGTGTTGAAAGAGGTTTTGACGAATAGGTCGGAGGTAAGGATCCTTAAGTAATTACCAATCCCGACAAATTTCTTTGTATGGCGGACGATGGAGTAGTCTAAAAGGCTGAAATAGATTGTAATGAAGATTGGATAGGCAAAAAAGAGGGTCATGATGGTTAAAGCAGGAGTGACAAACAGGGCATAATCGAGTTTTTGCCTTTTCATGAACGGCCATTGAGTATAGAAAGGAGGAGGGAAAGCCCCACCCAAGGAATTTCCTCTATGGGCAGGGCTTTTTTTCTAAATCATTTCAGGATTTCACTGGTCCGTTTCCCCAGATTGTCCACCATCGCCTTCGGAGAGATTGTACCTGCGGTCATGGCCTGGGCCTCTTCAATGAAAGCAGTGATGATTTGAGGGCCCTCTTTTATAAAGCCGATACGGGGGGGAACGCTTTTGGGAAGAGCTGCCACCAACCCTTTCGCAAGGAGGCCCTTCTCAGCAGAATCCTTATCCACGGCGATCCAATGGGAAGCAGCACCAGAGGTCTTTGCCTCGGTCTGAAGATTCTCACGGCTGACGAACCATTCGATGAACTTCCAGGCCGCCTCAGAATTTTTAGTCCCCTTCACAATTCCAAGCGACCAGATCGACATCCTTCCTCCAGAACGGCCTGCCGGGCCTCCTGGCCACTGGGGAAGAGGGGCGCTTCCAACTTCTCCCACTGCTTTGACAAATTCTTCAGAGGTGAGTTTGTCCCAATGGTCTCCCCACCAAGAGAAGGCCATTGCCAATTGGCCAAGTTTCCACATCTCCCTCATCTCCACATGTCCCATCGTCTTTGCTCCGGCAGGGATCACCTTATCCCTGTTGATCAGATCGTGAAGGAATTGGGTAATTTTTATCATCGTATCGTATTTGGGTGATTTGAGGAAATCGGGTTTTTTCGTTTTGAGATCGATGATATCGATGCCTGCCCCAAGCATCACATGTTCGAGAAAGTGTTGAGGATATTTGCCGCCCAGAGGGATTCCAAGGCCCCACAGGTTCTTCTCAGGCCGGGTGAAGAAGACGGCTACATCGGTCAGTTCTTTCACAGTCTTAGGAGGATTAGGAAGGTCATAGTTGAATCGTTTCTTAAAGGCGGCCTTCTCTTCAGGATTTTCAAAAAGGGCCTTCCGATAGATGAGGAACTGAGTATTTCCATGAAAGGGGATATAGTATAATTTCCCTTCCCATTCAATGGCTTTTGCTGCCTCAGGGCTGATCATCGCTTTAAAATCCTTGATATTTCCCCATTTCTTAATAATGAACTCATCCAAGGGGAGAAGATACCTGTAGTAGGCGGCAATATCAAATTCCACGCTGGCCTGGATCACATTGAATGCCCCTGTTTTGGCTTCCAGTTCGGCCAAGATTTTTGCCGTCATCTCACCAGGGGGAAGATCGATCCAGTTCGTCTTCACTCCAGAGGCCTTCTCAAAATTGGGTAGATTCGCCTTAATTCCCTCCGTGCACCTCCATCCCTTTCGATTGGTGACTGAAATCTCTTGCGTTTGCCCTTCTGTATAAAAGAAGGTTCCAAATAGGACAGATAAGAAGAATATTGCCAATGCCATTTTAGTCAACTTTTTAAACATCACTCTCACCCCCCTTTCTTAGTCTTTAAGATGAATTGAAATTTGAGTGGCTCCATCCTTAGTTTATTAATATCAAAAATGCTCAATTTGTCAAGGATTTTTGCTCATTCTCTAATAGATTATGAAAATTCAGAGCCCCAATCGTCTTGATCTGACATACTCCTGATTTTTACTCCATCTTCTGGAGTTTATGGAGTTTATGTTATACAAATTTTATAGATTTTATAAGCTTCTTCTAAACCAATAGATTACTTCATCCCTTTATCTTGAAAAATATCTTAAAGAACCGAAAAGATTGATTATGGGGATGTGAATATGAAAAAACAAAATATAAGCATATTTTTATTTTTTTATTCCTTCTATCTGCCACATTTTGGTATGGTGAAGCGTTTCAAATCAGGATTCTTCATATCAATGATTTTCATGAATTTGCTGAGCCATATCAACCCATCGGATCGAAGGAGAGGGTCGGTGGTATTGCCAATCTTGCCGCCAAGGTCGAAGAGCTTCGCAAAGAGAGGCCCTCCTTGCTGCTTTCGGCAGGTGATATGATCCAGGGAAATAACTGGGCAAATCTTTTTCAGGGTGAATCGATGATCGAACTGATGAACGACATGAAATTTGATGCGATGGTTATAGGAAATCATGAGTACAAGCGATTGACAAGGTTATAAAGAATTGATATATGATTTTCAACACCTTTCAAAGAGGGATTAAAACATGAGGCATTTGGATAAGACAGATATTTCTGATCTCTGTGTCGGAGCGACTGTTCTTGGGACAGGAGGAGGTGGGTCTCCAGAGCTCGGTCTCTCTATCTTAAATAGACTGTTAGAAATGGGCAAAGAGATTCGGTTGATCTCTGTCGAGGAGGTCCCAGACGATGCGATTGTCGTTCACCCTGCAATGGTTGGATCCATTGCACCCTCTCAGGGGAGAAGAGGTGATGAAGAATATATTGATAAGATCTTTTCCGAAGAAGGCCCTTTACTAACCGGTCTGAAAGCGTTGGAGGAAATCCTCTCAAGAAGGGTCTTTGCCACAGTACCTGTGGAGTTGGGTGGTTATAATACACCCGTTGCTGCCATCTTAGCAGCCTTAGCGGACTTGCCCTTTGTGGATGGAGATACCATTGGTCGAGCAAAACCCGAATTGATGATGCAAACCTATACCATTCACAATGTTCCCATCACGCCCATGGTTCTCACGGATATGCAGGGAAATTCGGCACTGGTAAGAAACGTGGCCAGTTTTATAGATGCTGAGAGGATCGCCAGGGCATTGGCAGTGGTAGGAGGAGGGACCATAGCAGTCAGGTGTCCAGTGAGTGGAGAGGTATTAAAGAGAACAATTATCCCTGGTGGAGTGACCAAGGCCATAGAGATAGGGAAAGCGTTGAGAGAGGCAGAAGCAGATCGTAAAGACCCTGTGAGTGCGGTGATTCATGCTTCGGGAGGAAAAGAATTTTTCCAGGGAGAAGTCGATAAGTTTGAATGGGAAGACCGGGATGGATTTCTGTGGGGAACGATCACTATCCGAGGGGAGGGTCGATATGGGGGACATGAAGTTAAGATCTGGCTTAAGAATGAGAACCTCCTTTCATGGTTGGATGGGACTCCTTATGTCCTCACACCTGATCTCATCTGCATTCTCGATGCTGCCACAGGGAGGCCTATCACCAATTCAAACATGAGGGAGGGGAGAAGGATCGTCGTATTTGGAATCCCCGCCGATCCTTTCTGGCGCACAGAAGAAGCGATTGACCTCGTATCTCCAAAGCATTTTGGTTTCGACATCTCTTATACTCCGATGGAAAAGGTGATTGCTCATTAATCCCCCCTCCCCCCTTTAGCAAAGGGGGGTTGGGGGGATTTGGTAGAAGAAAGGGTGGATCGAAGATGGCGCTTAAGCAGGTCATAGAGATCTATGAGCTTCTTGACGATGCAGGGGTGAATGGAGAACGCATCGCTTCTCTGCTAAGGGAGAGGGGGGTTGACCATGTGGAGGTGAGGGCGATCCAAGGTGAGCGGGGAAAGACGGATTCGATCAAGGTGGTGATTCAAGGATCCGCGGGAAAGACATCTGGAAGGAATTCCCCCACGTTGGGCATTATCGGAAGGTTGGGAGGCATTGGGGCAAGACCCCAGATGATCGGGCTTGTCTCCGATGCGGATGGTGCAATTGCCAGTCTTTCGATCGCACTTAAGCTGGCAGATATGAAGAGGCGAGGGGATATCTTACCAGGAGATGTGATCGTGGCGACTCATATCTGCCCTTCCTCGCCCATCATTCCTCACGAACCTGTTCCCTTTATGGGAGCACCCGTAGATATGAAGAGCCTTAATGAACATGAGGTAGATTCCAGAATGGAAGCGATCCTCTCTTTCGACAGTACGAAAGGCAATCGAATCATCAACCAGAGGGGTTTTGCTATCTCTCCAACAGTTAAAGAAGGTTATATCTTGAGAGTGAGCGAAGACCTCCTCGGGATCATGGAGATTTCGACTGGTAGAAGGCCATTCGTCTTTGCCATCACGACTCAGGATATCACACCATATGGAAATGGTCTTTTCCATCTGAACAGTATCATGCAACCCTCTGTAGCCACCCAGGCTCCTGTGGTGGGAGTGGCCATCACAGCGGAAACCGTCGTTCCAGGTTGTGCCACAGGGGCGAGTCACATAGGGGATATTGAAGATTCTGTGAGGTTTTCAATTGAGGTGGCCAAGCAATTCGGTCTCGGGAAGTGTCAATTTTATGATGAAGAGGAGTTTAAAAGGATTGTGGGACTTTATGGGCCGATGCGCCATCTGCAGACCCTCGGAGGAAAGGGATGAGTTCGAAAAGGCTTGGAATGATCACCATTGGCCAATCACCCCGAGTCGATATTGTCCCAGAAATGATGGACGTGTTAGGCCCTGGAGTGGAGGTTTTGGAGGCCGGAGCATTGGACGGTTTGACTTTGGAGGAGGTGAAGAAATTTTATCCTAAAAAAGGCGATTACATCCTCTGCACCCGAATGTCCGATGGAACAGAGGTTGTGGTCGCCAAAAGGTTTGTCCTGCCCCGAGTTCAAAGGTGCATCGACCTCCTGACAGAGAAGGGCGCCGATATACTCCTCTTTCTCTGTACGGGAAAGTTTCCTCCGTTCTCTTCGAAAAAGCTCTTCATCGAAGCACAAAAGATTCTAGACCATTTCATTCTGGCACTTCATGGCAAGAATGAGCGGGTGGGGCTCCTCATTCCTCTTTTAGATCAGATCGAGCAGGCAAAAAAGAAATACCAACGGTTAAAAGGGGAGATAATTATCAAGGCAGCCTCGCCTTATGCGCAGAAAGATGAGGTGTCGTTGGCTGCAAAAGAGTTGGAGAAGGCAGATCCTCATGTGGTTGTCATGCACTGCATGGGATATACCAAAGCGATGAAAGAGAGGGTCAGGGAGATCACAGGGAAACCAACGGTTTTAGCCCGTTCCTTAGTGGCGAGGACATTGAAAGAGCTGTTGAGCTGATCGAAAGGGGGTGATGGAATCTTGGTAACGGACACGTGACACGCCTGCCTGCCGCAGGCAGGCGTGTCACGCTTTCTAACAGAAAGGAGGTTGAGGAATGATGAGGAAAACTCGTTTATGGACAATTTTGGTAGCGATCGTGGCCGTAAGCCTTCTCTTGGGAACATCGACCTATGGTTACGAGAAAAGGGATGGGAAAAAGATCTTTGTCTATGGCGAAAGGCAGCCTGCTCCCAATATCGATCCGAGCCAACACTATGACTGGTCCACCCGAATGCTTCAGCAGGCACTTTATGATGCCCTTTTAAAGTATGTAGGGAACCCGCCCAAGCTCATTCCCTGGCTGGCAAAATCGTGGAAGAAGTCGGCAGACGGAAAGAAGTGGACGTTTGAGCTTGTCCGGAATGCAAAATTTCATAATGGAGACCCAGTGACTGCCCATGCTGTCAAATGGTCTTTTGAGAGGACCCTTACTTTGAAAAAGGGTCCTGCCTGGATGCTGATGGAGTACCTCGACAAAGACGGAATCCGGGTGACCGATGATTACACAGTTGAGTTTAATCTAAAGACTCCGTATGCCGCCTTTGAGATGGCCTTGCCTTGGTGGTATATCATGAATCCAAAGGTCATCATGGCCAATGAGAAAGGAGGCGATTACGGTCAGGAGTGGATGAAAGATCGTTCGGCAGGGTCTGGTCCCTTCCGGCAGAAGAGATGGGAGCATGGTGTGCTCTATGAATTGGAGGCGGTGGAGGATTACTGGAGAGGATGGGAAAATCCAAAACACATCAATGGATTTATCTACAAAATCATTCGGGAGTCGAGCTCTTTGAGGATGGCCCTCGAAAAGGGAGAATTGGATGGTGTGGCAGGCCTTAATTCCGATGACTTTGATGCGGTTGCCAGACATCCTCAAATCTATGTGACGAATGACCCAGGGTGGACCACGTTTGGGCTAAAGATGAACACCCAAAAGGGTTACACGAAGGACATCAACATCCGAAAGGCGATCTGTTACGCTTTTGATTATCCAGCCACGATTAAAATCTACAATGAAAATGCGATCCTCGAAGATAGTCCATTTCCAACAGGGATGAAGGGTTACATTCCCGTGCCAAATGTCTATCGTCAGGATATGAAGAAGGCAAAAGAGCATCTGGCCAAGGCAGGATATCCCAATGGTGGATTTGAACTGGAATATGTCTATGTTCAGGGTCTGGAAGAGGAGAGGTTAATCGGTTTGGTCCTGTTAGACAACTTGGCTCAATTGGGAATTAAATTAAAAATGGTCCCGCTCGTGTGGCCGATGATGGTGGCTAGGGGTTCGAAAGTGGAAACGTCTCCGGACTTGATGGCCGTCTTCACGACGCCGATCATGGATGATCCGGATGTGGTTGCCATTCAGTATCACAAGGTTTCGTGGGGGAAGTATTACGGTTCCCATTTCTATCAGAATGAGAAGGTATGGGATCTGATTGAGAAGGCTCGCTTTACGGTAGATTGGCCCACACGGAAGAAGCTCTATGAACAGATCCAGATCATGGTCATGGAAGATGCGCCAGAACTATTCGGTATGCTCTACAATCGGAGATGGGCCTTTCGAAAACACGTGAAGGGTTTTGTCTTTTCACCGTTGAGGTTTACGGCTGAGATTGATATCTATCCACTTTACATTGAGGATTGAGGGCTCAACGGACGTTAACACTTTGGAGAGGGGAGGGACTTCGATTCTCCAAGAGATAGAACCCTCCCCCAAATTTTGTGGGACGTGAATAGGGGATGAAGGGCTACATTTTAAAACGCGTGCTCCTCATGGTGATTACGATATTGGGGTTGAGCGTGATCGTCTTCATTGTCTCGAGGGTTGCACCCGGCGACCCAGCAAAACTCGCTGCCGGTCCGGATGCAACGGAAGAGATGGTCGACGTAATCCGGAAGGAGTTCGGTTTGGACAAACCATTGGTCATCCAATACGTCAAGTATATGAAAGGTCTGATCCAGGGAGATTTCGGCCGATCCCTCCGGACTCGGCACCTCGTCTTGGAAGATATTAAGACTTATCTTCCTGCCACCTTCGAATTGGTCTTCGTCTCCATCAGCTTCTCCATCGTCTTTGGCATTCTATTTGGCATCCTTTCAGCCGTTTATCGCGATACGTGGATCGATCACTCTGTTCGATTCTTTTCTGTTACGGGCGTTGCGGTCCCCATGTTTTGGATGGGGATCATGCTCCAGCTTCTTCTGGCCGCAAGATTTCACCTCCTCCCCATCGGTGGACGGCTGGATACGATGGTTAATCCTCCTGGTCCCATCACGCATTTTTTTCTTATCGATAGCTTGATCGCGGGGAATTGGAATGTATTTAAGAACGCCCTCATCCATATCCTCCTCCCGGCATTTGTCCTTTCCTTTCCGGCCTTGGCGAGCATCACACGGATCAATCGCGCCGAGATGTTGGAGGTCCTTAATAAGGATTTTGTGCTCAATGAGAAGGCTCAGGGAATCTCGGATCGTCTCATCTTCTACAAATACGCCTTGAAAAATGCCCTCATCCCTACATTGACGATGATCGGCCTGAGATACGGTTGGATGCTCGGCGGGACGGTCCTTGTGGAGACGGTGTTCAATTGGCCTGGAATAGGCAATTATGCGGTGGGCGCGGCGGTCTATTCAGATTTTCAACCTGTCATGGCTGTGACCATCATCCTGGGTCTCAACTTCATGATCGCAAACCTCTTGGTGGACATCGGATATGGTTTTTTAGATCCAAGGGTGAGGTATGAATAATAACAGTAAGCAGAAGGCAGTAGATAAAGGGTAGTTTGAAATATGGATGAAGGACTGAGAGAACGAAAAAGAGTATTATCGGTCTGGAGACAATGGAAGGAGGAGAGGGAGAGTCAGATCAGGAGCCTCAAACTCACTGTCTACACATTGAGTCGAAGTCCGCTGTCAGTGATCGGTTTCATTCTTGTGGCAATCTTTCTGCTCATTGCTTTGATCGGTCCGCTGCTCATCACCCACCCACAAGATGTCAGAGGAGCAGTCCGCATGGATCAGAAGCTCAGACCTCCTTCTCCAACCCATCCCTTTGGCACTGATGAGGTTGGAAGAGACATCTATTCAAGGGTCATTATGGGAACTCGGCTCTCCTTGCAAATCGGACTCATCATCATCTTTGTTGCGATGGGAATCGGTGTACCCTTAGGGATAATCGCTGGCTATGTAGGAGGATGGATAAACGAGATCATCATGCGGATCACAGACATCTTTCTCTCGGTTCCAGGGCTTCTGCTTGCCTTAGCGATTGTGGGAGCCTTGGGCCCAGGGATCAAGAATGCCATGATTGCTCTTTCGGTCGTCTGGTGGCCCGGCTATGTTCGACTGGTTCAGGGGAAGACCCTCTCTTTGAGGGAAGAGTCTTTTGTGGAGGCCGCTAAATCAATCGGGGCGCCAAGACTTCGTATCATCTTCAGACATATCCTTCCTAACTGCACATCTCCCATTATTGTCAAGGCCTCCATGGATATGGGGATGGCGATTCTCTTTGCGGCCAATCTCGGTTTCATCGGCGTTGGGGCTCAACCGCCTGAACCTGAATGGGGAGCGATGATCTCCGTCGGCAGAAACTATCTGCCAGACCGTTGGTGGATGGCCACCTTCCCTGGATTGGCGATCCTTGTTACGGTGTTAGGGTTCAATCTTTTGGGAGATGGCCTCAGGGACGTCCTGGATCCACAGAGCCGGAGTCAGATCCGATGAAACCCATTTTGGAAATCAAGGATCTCAAAATCGAATTCGACACCTTCGAAGGAACCTCCCATGTCTTGGATGGGATTCATCTTACTCTGGGAAGGGGGGATACCCTGGGCTTGGTTGGTGAGACGGGATGTGGAAAGTCGATTACAGCAAAGGCGATCCTCAGACTTTTGCCGATCCCTCCTGCCAGAATCGTCTCTGGAGAGATTCTCTTTGAAGGTGAAGAACTCCTCAAGAAGTCCGAGGAAGAAATGAAACAAATCCGCGGAAGACGGATCGCTATGGTCTTCCAAGATCCGATGACCTTTCTCAATCCTGTCTTCACTATTGAGGAACAGCTTGTGGATGTCATCCTCACCCACGAGAGCGGGGATGGTTCAGGAGTTCAAGGAAGGAGATTTAATCGAAAACAGGCGTTTAGGAAAGCCATCGAATTATTAAAAGAGGTGAAAATTCCCGAGCCGGAGTTGAGAATTAAATCCTACCCTCATGAATTCAGCGGTGGAATGAGACAGAGGGTCCTGATTGCGATGGCTCTCTCCCGTTCACCTCAAATCCTGATTGCGGATGAGCCCACCACTGCGCTAGATGTGACCATCCAGGCCCAGATCCTGAAGCTCATCAACGAACTGGTTCAGCGACACGGTCACTCTGTGCTTCTCATCTCGCATGATCTGGGCGTGGTAGCCAGGGTATGTCGAAGGATTGCGGTGATGTATGCAGGGAATATCGTGGAGAACTGCTCCACGGTTCAACTCTTCAAAATGCCTCTTCATCCCTATACCCAGGGCCTTCTCAATTCTATTCTCACGTTCTCAAAGAGGGAGGAACAGGCCCAGGGGATTAGGGGAATGATTCCGGACCTCATCCATCTACCCCTTGGATGTCGATTCCATCCCCGCTGTTTTTCGAGTATGGAAATATGTCAAAAAGAGAAGCCCTCTATGATTGAATTCGGAGAGGATCATTGGGTGAGCTGCCACCTCTATAAATCCCCCCCTCTCCCCCCTTTTGTAAAGGGGGGTTGGGGGGATTAAGTTTAAGACTGAGATGGCCGGACCATTGTTAGAAGTAAAAAATTTAAAGAAATATTTTCCCCTGAGAAAGGGATTCCTTCAACGAAGGAGGGGGAATGTCAGGGCTGTCGATGGAATCTCTTTCTTCATCGGGGAAGGAATGTCCTTCGGTTTGGTGGGAGAGTCGGGTTCGGGGAAGACGACGGTTGCAAGAGCCATCCTTCGTCTTGTCGAACCTACCGAGGGAGAAATCCTATGGGATGGAAGAGATATCTGTGAATTCTCTGAGTTGGAGATGAATGAGATGAGAAGAAACATGCAGATGATCTTCCAGGATCCCCACTCCTCGCTGAACCCGAGAAAGACGGTCTATCAAAGCATTGCCGAACCGTTGGTGATCCATGAGCGAATGAAGGGGAGAAGGCTTCGTGGCCGCGTGGAAGAGTTGCTGGAAATTGTGGGACTGAAGAGAGAACATATGTTTCGATATCCCCATGAACTCAGCGGTGGTCAGAAGCAGAGGGTTGGGATTGCAAGAGCCCTTTCCCTCCATCCAAAACTCCTCATCCTTGACGAACCGACCTCTGCTCTGGATGTCTCTGTCCAGGCTCAGATGCTCAACTTTTTGGAATCCCTTCAAAAGAGGATGAACCTGACCTATCTTTTTATCTCCCATAATTTGGCTGTGATTCGCTACACCTGCGACAGGGTTGCTGTGATGTACCTTGGGAAGATCATTGAGATGGGAGGGACTGAAGATATCTTCTCCTTTCCTAAGCATCCTTATACGAAGGCGCTTGTCTCAGCTATACCCCTTCCGCAGGCAGACCAACCAGAGAGAATGATCCTTCTCGAAGGAGATATTCCCAGTGCAACTCATATTCCGTCAGGCTGCCGTTTTCATACCCGATGTCCAGAAAAGATTAGAGCTGTATGTGAAGAGGTTGAGCCCCCGACTCACTATTTTTCAGATGGTCGTCAGGTGAAGTGCCATCTATATCAATGAAGGACAACCATCCTGTGCCATGGGCTGATCCCAGCCACCCCATCCACTCAGATTAAATTCTAAGTTAGGTCTTGACAATTGTCGAAAAGGAAAGTATCTTTTTTGTAGATACATTTTAATGGAGGACTTTATGAAAACACGCGTACAGAAGTGGGGAAATAGCCTTGCATTGCGTATTCCAAAATCTTTTGCGACCGAAGTAGGACTCGATCGTGATTCATTCGTTGAGGTGTCACTGACAGACGGAAAACTTACTATCATACCAGATACCAAACCTAAATTTACCCTCAAACAACTTCTCTCTCAAGTTACCAAAGAGAACTTGCATCGCGAAGTAGATATGGGTCCTGTAACGGGAAGGGAAGTATGGTGAGTTCAAGGCTTTATGTTCCCCAAAGGGGTGACGTTGTCTGGGTTACCCTGAATCCACAGGCAGGACATGAACAAACAGGACGCCGTCCCGCGCTGATTCTATCGCCGCAAGCTTATAATGGAAAGGTTGGGCTCGCTATTTTATGTCCAATCACAACACAAATTAAGGGCTACCCATTTGAAGTTCTTATCCCTCCTGGACTTCCGATCACTGGGGCAATTTTGGCTGACCAAGTGAAGAATCTGGATTGGCGTGCCCGAAAAGCGGAGTTGATTTGCAGGTTGCCGCCAAGAATCATGACAGAAGTATTACAGAAACTTGGGACATTACTTTCCATGCGGTAAAATGGTAAGAGACCCTAAACATTAAGTCTCTGCCACCACCTCTTTAGATTCAAGGAATGTCTTCAATCTATCGTAACGGATCGGGATCTTACATCGTTAGAAAATAAACCCTGCACCTTATCAAAGATGGGGGGTAAACACTTGAATTCCTGCCCACCGGTAGGCAAGCTCGAATCCTTGACCCCTTTCTCCCAATTAAACAACCATAAATGATAGGAGCGGTTTCCTCGAAGAGATATTAAATCCGATGAAATTATTTAGAGTGCGGATGAGTTGCAGAATTGATGACCAATGGATCAGAACAATAAAGTTGTTTTAGAAGCTACGTCCCTCATCATGATTAAGATTTGATATAAGGGGTCATATTTGGAGATGTATTGATCAATCCTTTCTCCCTGTTTTTTTCTTCTAAAACCTGCCCAGTGTCCAATGAATGTCATTCACCGTCAAAATGAGTAAGAGTCACCCCTTCGACTCCTCAGCATAAATGCTGGAGCAGCGTTTCTTTACCCCCGTCTTCAAAGGCGGGGCTTGGTGCCGCCGAACAGGTCAAAAGCAGACTTGCCCCCTTTCCAGATACACCCCTTGCGAAAATGTTTCTTATATCAAGCACGCTCTGCACGAACGTCCCTCTATTTCCTCTATTTCTCGCTGGGTTAAAAGGTAGACAGGGCGGTTTCAAGGTAGCACACAAGAAGGATTTGTCAAATTTCTCATTTCTCATGGGCAATAGAATGAAAAATTTACTTGACATTTAGTTTTATTTATGTTCATATACAAATTGACAAGAGGTGAGAATTATGAAAACAATTCCACTTAATAAATTCATCACTAAATACAGTAACGTGATTAAAGATGCTCTTCGGAGAAATGAAGAGATATTGATAACGTCCAAAGGCATACCGTATTTTATAGTAACGCCTGTCAGGCCGAAAATAGACTACCAACCTGTTGATAGAGAAGGTTTAAGAGAGAATCCGCAAACGTTTGTCAGGGTAACCAAAAAATTTAAGGGTAAGAAAGTGAGGAGCGAACTCTTTTTAATCGGGTAGCAAAGAGACTACCGGGGAAGAGATTAGGAGTATGCTATAATGTCTTGTAGAATATGTGGGGCATCGGGTCACAATGTGGCAACGTGCCTACACAATGCTCATCGTGCGCTCAATACGGCTATGGGATCTATCGACATCATGCTGACTCAGAAAACATGCCCCTTCCTTCAATGTGAAAAAATTAGGAGGCAGAAAAATGGCACAAATTTTCATATCACATAGTCAGCAAGACAAAGAAATTATTCACTTCTTCTTGGAGGCTTTTGCCGGAACAAAAGTGAAACCTCATTTGGAAGAGCTTGAAAAAGAGCCGCCTGCAGGCGTAACGGCTGAAAAAATTGATCATGACATACAAATATCTAACGCAGTTTTTGTTCTATTGAGTGTAAATGTTGAACATCTCAAACACACGAGGGATTGGATGGTTTGGGAATGTGGCACAGCTAAGAATAAGGACATTTGGGTCTTCGAACCATTTGAGTCACTGGGCAAGATCAGGGTTGTTGTTCCACGGTTGAATCATTATGTATTATTTGAAAGAAGTGAGGAATGGCGTAAATATCTTTTTTCCATAATTGAATCTTATGACGACTCACATGTAATACGTACGCTGTCTGCATCAACAGCAGGTGGGGCATTATTGAATAAGAAAGACAGGGGCAGCGGCGCCGCAATAGGGATGGGAGTGGGCTTAGGAGTTTTGCTTTTACGTAGCATACTTAAACCGTCGTTTGGAATTGGCGTACGATGCTGGCAGTGTTCATCGAATTATAAAGTTCATAGTTATGGTAATTTTCGGTGTCCGGTTTGCAATGCTGATTCTCTTATTCAACAATCACAGATAGCAAGAGATACACAAGTCACTGAGTTCGAACGTTAAAAACTTATCACTACCGGTTGAAAGGCTCAAACTTTAGGGCCTAGACGTCTTTGTCTTTTGACCAATTTTCCGTCGCCTTCTGTCTGAAAAGGGAATAGTTCTTTTTGCTTTTTTTGGAAGCAAAAAAGCCAGGTTTCACCGGTGTGTGTGCACGAAGATAACAATATGAAGAATGTTTTAACATTCAAAACCATAGTATTCGATACTCATACACTACCTGCAGGCGTGACCATCCCTGCGGGTAGTTCACTCGAATTCTTTAGTGCTAATTACGAGGGCAATGATAACAATGTGACAAAGAAGCATGAAGAACAAATTATCAAATGGATAGTTGCATCCCCAGCAAAAGAGCTGCTTTTGAGCGAATTAGGAGTTGGACCTAATCCCTTTATTGATTGGTCAGTTAAGCAGCCAGTCATAGAAAATCCACAAGACAAACCAGGCGATATTGATCTTTTAATATGCGATGAGCATGAGGCAGAACATGCGATTGCATTCCAGTGCAAGCGGGTAGTAGTAAGGGCTCTCAACCAAGTAGATAACAATGTTAATAAGATATCTGATATAAAGGACGCCGTTAACCAAGCTAATAAACAGAGGGAGAGATTAGGTTTCCATAGAAACTACTTGGGGATATTGATAGAAACCTATGGGAAGAAAAGAGAACAAAGTAATGTTCTTTTCAGGGGCTCAACTCAAGAAACATTCAAGGAAATATATGAGTTTCCTCAAAGGGAATCCCTGAGCAGTGATGTAGGCGTTGTTTTTATAGAAATATCTCAGCCAACAGGTAAGAGCTTTGATAGGATGGCAGTAGTGGGCATCTGCATCGATCAACATGCATCGAGGCTCGATCAACCTACTCAACTGACTAACCGTATAAAGGATCTTATGCGCAGGAAATGCATCATGAGAAACCGCACCTAACAAGTCATTCGACCGGTGCTGAGTTACACTGAAAACCGACCTCCACAGGTGAGAGTCCCAAAGTTATGATAGCTGGACAATTTGCGGTCGCCTTTAAAAAATCTCGCAGTAAAGGTACTTCAAAGTGACTCGTTTAGCTGACCGATTGCTCTTGGGATGCCAGCCATTGCGCCCGAGCTTGGTGTTCGGTCGAGATGGGTTGGATAGTTATCTGCGTTGGGAAATGTCTGAGCAATCCCCGGAACCTTTAGACGAAAAGAAGTTCGAGCGTGGTTTACCAATTGAACGTGCACAGTTACTTTTGTCCGAGCCTTTATCTTCAAGGCAATTCCATGTAACAGCGTTGGATGGAGTACCAGTCTTCGTTGCGGATGAAGTCGCTATGTACGCATCATCGTTGCCGGAAGGTACATATTTAGGAGATATTGTGTCAAGCATGGCGCCACCTTTTGACAAATTCTTTGTTGAGTTTCAGGGGGTTCGGAACGTATGGGAATATAAATTCATTGAGTCGGGGTTCAAGCATTCGGAAAATGTGCATGCCTGGGGATGCCTCATCACTGTGATAAACAATCCCAAGGAGATTGAGTACGCTGCGAAACATTTTATACATTCTTCCTCGTGTATTGAGGGTATCGAAGGGAAACCACGGTGGATATTGACTATCAATACATTTCTCGAATGGGGAAAAGGCAAACCCTTCTGGTCTGGGGTCAAACCTTCAAAATTCGATTATTATATTTACCTTCCGAGAAGTTATTATTCTCTTCAAAAAGATTAAAAGGGACATTGATTCTGAAACAATCGGGTAATTTCTTGAGCCTGAGATGATATTATCAAATCGGAATAAAAATGCAACAACATTTTTGAGTTAAGGCTCAGGTTTTGAAAAAAGGGCAGGTTTGGCAGGTTGTGAGTTAGCAGGTTGAAGTATAGATTATGGAAGGATTCTTTCAATCTGGGCCAGAAGATCGTATGGAAGGGCTTGGGTGATTCGAGCTTCCACCCAATCGCCAGGTCTGGCCTTCCCCTTCAGGAAGACGCAGCCATCGATCTCAGGAGCTTGTGTTTGAATCCTTCCTCGAAGGATACCTTCTTGACGATTTGGTCCCTCTACTAAGACCTCCATCCTTCTTCCCACCATTTGGCAATATTTTTTTAGGGAGATCTTTTTTTGGATCTCCATCAGAGTTCTCAGACGTTCCTCCTTCATGCTCTCCGGGATCGGGCTAAGCCTAAAAACTGTTGAGAGAATAAAGTGATTATATGGCTATATGATTGATATTGACATATTTAATTTTATATTGTATGCTAAACCATATGAAGACGACATTAAACATCAATGACTCCGTAATGGCTCTTCTAAAGCGCGAAGCGGCGAGACGTGGATGTACGATGTCCGAGTTGATGGAATCTGCCCTCCGCCTGTTGCTCCGGTCTGAGAAGAGGAGAAATGACCTCCCCCCACTACCCACTTTCAGAAGTGGGGGTCCTTTGGTGGATATCGCTGACCGTGATGCTCTGTACCAGGCAATGGAGGGTCGTTGATGTTTGTTGTAGATACGAACATTCTCGTATACGCAGCAGACGAAGAGTCTCATTTTCATCGGCCCTCCTACGATTTACTTGAAGGGTGGCGAAAACAGGCCTCTGCTTGGTACGTAACATGGGGAATTCTGTATGAGTTCCTCCGGGTCGTCACCCATCCACGGGTGTTCCGTACGCCGTGGGGGGCAGGGCAAGCTTGGAGCTTTATTGAAGCCCTGTTGGCTTCACCTTCTTTGGGCGTCCTAATTCCCACCGAGCGTCACTCCGATGTAGTCTCAGAGGTGATTAAGGAGGTATCCCATCTCTACGGGAACTTGATGCATGACCTACAGACGGCGGCCTTGATGCGGGAACATGGAATCAAGAAAATTTATACTCGGGATACCGACTTCCACAGATTTCCTTTCTTAGAGCCCACGGACGTTGTATGACTACATCTGACTTCAGAATATATATAACGTAAGGTTTAAAACAACTTGACCTCGTTTATGCAACAATTCCGAGGCTGCGTAAAATGTCTGAATTGACTGCAGTCCGCTTTTGTCAATCGTCTGGATTTGATTCACCACATTTTGCGATAAAGGGTGACATTTTTATAGTCCACGGCAACATCAAAGAGGTGCGGAGGTTGGGAAGGTATGAATCACAAGATCGAAAATCCTAAAACAGCCAACTTCCCAAACATGTCCGTGGCCGCGTCTTGCGTCTGAAAAATCTCGGGTTTCATACCTTAAAGGTGATGAAAGCTATGAACAAATGACTTTTTGAGGTTGGGATGATGTTATCAGAATGGTTGCCTTGAAAATTCTGTTGACATTACCGAATTTTCAAGGAAAGTTATTTTTGTGATTGAGTGTAAGCAGGAACTTGAGACACTTAGAAAACTGCTCCAGCGGTATCGGGTCGTGGGAATTGTCGGGGCCCGTCAGGTGGGGAAGACCACCCTTGCACGTTCACTGGTGTCTCAAATAAAGGGGACCGTCTCCTATTTTGACCTGGAAAATCCAGAGGACATGGCACGGCTCGGCGATCCTATGTTAACTCTAAAAGGTCTTAGAGGCCTGGTCGTGATCGATGAGATCCAGCGATTTCCAGACCTCTTCGCAGTGCTTCGAGTCTTGGTCCATCGCCCAAAATCCCCTTCCCATTTCCTGGTTCTCGGAAGTGCATCCCCTGCTCTGCTGCATCAGGCCTCCGAGACGCTTGCGGGTCGCATTTTCTACCATCAATTAAACGGTTTCTCGCTGGATGAGGTCGGCCTTAAGCAACACATGCGGTTATGGCTGCGAGGAGGGCTCCCACGATCTTTTCTGGCACGATCCGATGGAGAGAGTGATGAATGACGCCGCGGGTTCATTCGTACATTTCTGGAAAGAGATTTACCCCAACTGGGTATTACGATACGATCGACCACTCCTCACCGTTTCTGGACAATGCTTGCCCATTACCATGGTCAGGTCTGGAATGCTTCGGAATTCGCCCGTTCCTTTGGGGTTGCTGATACCACAATCCGGAACTATCTTGATCTCTTGACGTCAGCAATAGTGATTCGTCAGCTACCGCCCTGGCATGAGAATATTTCTAAGAGACAAGTGAAGTCGCCTAAAATATACATCATGGACTCCGGTGTGCTGCACACTTTACTTAACCTGATATCCTTTCGAGACTTAGAAGGGTATCCAAAGCTCGGCGCATCATGGGAAGGTTTTATCCTCGAACAAGTCATCCATCGACTGAGAGCCAGAACAGAAGAATGCTTCTTCTGGGCGACCCATGGCGGAGCTGAATTGGACCTTCTCGTAGTCAGAGGAAGGAAGCGACTGGGATTTGAAATCAAACGGACAAGCTCCCCTCGCCTCACAAGTTCAATGCGGAGTGCTTTGTCAGATCTATCACTGAAGAGCCTGTACGTTATTCACGCGGGGGATGAAACGTTCCAGATGGAAAAACGGGTGTGGGCCATTGCTCTATCACGTTTACTTGAGGATCTAAAACCTCTTCGTTGAGCCTATCGAGATCTTCTGAAATAGCCATCCTTTAAAAACGTGTTCGTGTACGTGTTTCGTGTCCGCAAAGTGTTGATTTTATATTTCGAAAATGACGGAGCGGTCATGGCCGAGGGTGGGTTAGAGGGACTTTGGGTTGAAAATCTGAGGAGAAGTGTGATAAACATCTTTTCAGGAGGAGACGACCGTGGATCATCCGTTCAAGAAAGAAATTTGGAGTATGAAGGATTGGTTGGTAGAAATTCGGAGGGCGATCCACATGCATCCTGAGCTTGGATTTGAAGAGTTTGAGACCTCAAAGCTAATATCCGAATGGCTTGAGAAATTTGGAATTCATGTTAAGAGAGGAATGGGAAAGACAGGAGTGATTGGGCTTCTTGAAGGGAGAGCGCCGGGCAGGACTGTGGCGATCCGTGCAGATATGGATGCGCTCCCAATCGAGGAACCGAATCGAGTCTCATATGCGTCCAGAATTAAGGGAAAGATGCATGCCTGTGGCCACGACGCTCATGTAGCTATCCTGTTAGGTGTTGCAAAATTCTTTTCCTCAATGAAAGATGGGGTGAAAGGGAATATTAAATGGATCTTCCAACCTGCTGAGGAAGGCGGTGGGGGTGGAAAGGTGATGATAGAAGAGGGGACATTGGACAATCCAAAGGTAGATGCAATCTTTGCAGCGCATGTCTTCCCATTTCTACCCATTGGAAAGGTCGGAGTCTATGAGCGGGTAGGACTGGCTGCAGCAGACCGATTCACCATCAAGATTATTGGCAAAGGTGGGCATGCAGCAGCTCCTCATGTTTCAAAAGATCCAATTCTTGCTGCAGGCCATCTCATCACACAGATTCACTCCATTGTGAGCCGAAATATAAATCCCTTGGACAGTGGGGTGGTGACCATCGGTAAGGTCAGTGGTGGAACAGCTTTCAATATCATTCCAGATGAGGTGGAACTCTTGGGAACCGTACGCTCTCTGAACTCACAGGTTAGGGAAGATTTGAAGAATAGGATCGACCAGACGATCCAAGGCATCGCTCAATCTTTCGGCATGGATTATCAATTTGAATTTAATTATGGATACCCTGTCCTGATCAATAATTCGGAGATGACAGGGCTCGTTGCCTCAGCCTGTTCAAAAGGGATTGGGGAGGAGAATGTTGAGGCTTTGAAACCTTCTATGGGTGCAGAGGATTTTGCTTATTATCTTCAGAGGTGTCCCGGGTCATTTTTCCGACTCGGATGCCGAAATGAGGAGAAAGGGATAATCCATCCTTATCACAGCAATCTCTTCGATATTGATGAGGAAGTACTTCCTTTTGGTGTTGAGATGTTTGTGAGGATCATTGATCAATATCTGGAACTGGGGCTTAAGGCTTGATATAATCCCATCGAGCCTTCGATTCTGACCTTTTTCTGACGAGTTCCACAGAATAACAGTATCGGTCTGATCGATAAAGGATTGAGATATACTCTACGGGTCTATTTTTAATATCGAATACCGTTCTCTCGATCTTAAGCAGTGGCGCACCTGTCATGACTTCGAGAAAAGAGGCTACGCGACTATCAGCGACAGTAGCCTCTATAATTTGAACCCCCCTTGCAATTTTCACCTTGCATTTATTTTCCAATACGTTCAGCAAGGAATGGACAGTGAGGTCCTTAATACTAATCTTCTTTCCTAAATCAGGAGGGATATAGCTGATCGTATATGAAATAGGAGACCCTTTGATCAGCCTTATTCGTTCGACCCGAAGGACTTTGTCGTTTTCATTTAACTTTAGACTTTCTGCCACCTTCTTAGGAGGGTTGACGAATCCAAAGTTGATGATTTTCGTTCTTGTCTTTATACCCATGGCAATGATGTCCTCAATCATCCCCGTAAGTTTCATCGGTTCGAGATGGGCTTCTCCTGCGGTAACAAGACTTCCCCTCCCACGCTTGCGAGTAATTAATCCGTCCTTTTCCAAGGCCGACAACGCTTGTCGTACCGTGATCCGGCTCACCCGATAGGATTGAACGAGTTGATCCTCTGTAGGAAAGGAATCTCCGGGTCCATATTCTCCCGAACTAATTTTTTCCCTCAGGATAGTTTCCAACTGGTAATAGAGAGGAATGGAGCGATCCTTAAAACCGATCATACCGTTTCGTTGAAGGGTGAAAAGGTTAAATGACGTTTTTAGCTAATGTCCCTGTCATTCACAAATAAAGGTATCATCCTATTTCCAAAGATGTCAATAAAAATTTTCTTGTAAAAGACTCTTTGTTATGATAATAATACAAATGCAGGTTGGGCCTGACCATGCCTTCTATGCTCGGCTTAATGATATGATGAAATCAAGATGGAAGAAGGGGCGGAGAGAATGGGTGTTGCTCGAGATCTGGCGAAATATGCTATAGGTTTGACCTTTGAGGATCTTCCTCCGGATGTGGTCCATCAGACCAAGCGGGTGGTGCTGGATACGTTGGGCTGTGCTATCGGTGGGTATAGCAGTGAAGCAAGCCAGATCATTCAAGAATACATTCGTGAGTCAGGGCATCCCGGAGAAGCGACCGTTTTTGGAAGTGGAGGGAAGACCTCTTGCCTGAACGCCACATTGGCCAATGGAGTTATGGTGCGTTATCTCGATTATAATGATACTGCCTTTATCATCCAGGGAGAGATTTACCGAACCGGTTATCATCCGAGTGAACTCATACCACCCATAATAGCCTTGGCGGAACGACAGCATCTTTCGGGTAAAGAAATAATTGCAACGATCGTGATAGGGTATGACCTCTCCCTTGCCTTTCTTGAAGGGGTAATTGGTCCCGGGATGGAGAGGAGAGGATGGAATGGAGATACGCGGGGCGCTTATATTATGCCATTGATAGCGGGCAAAATTCTTGGACTGGATGAAAGCCAAATGGAGAATGCAGTAGGCATTTCAGGCAGTTGCCACGCAGTTCTTGGTATCCTTGATACTCCGGCTGAAGAATATACGATGACCAAGAACATTCGTTTTCCTACCATGGCCTATGCGGGTATTTGGGCAGCCATGCTGGCGCAGAAAGGATTTACGGGTCCCACCCGCATTATCGAGGGCCACGATGGCTTCATGGAAGTCATTATGGGTGGGGAGTATGACGTAAGTAAGTTATCCCATCTCAAAGAAAAGTTTGCAATTCGAGAGACGTGTTTTAAATCCATAATCGCCGATTTTTCATCTCATGGTCATTTAACTGCTACGCTAAAGTTAGTTAAAGAGCATGATATCAAACCCGAGGATATTGCCGAGGTTAGGATTACTACGAGCAAGCGGTGTGCCGAGCACACGGGAGATCCGGTAAAGAAATACCCTAAGAACAAGGAGACAGCTGACCACAGTTCTTATTACCTTACTGCCATCGCCATCATTGACCGCCAGATCGGACCAGACCAATTCGCCCCAGAAAAATATAAAGACCCTAAAGTACTGGAGCTGATCGATAAGATTACCCTTCAGGGTGATCCGGAATTGGATAGAGTACGTCCTGCTGGAATATCAGAGATTACTACAAAACAGGGAAAAATGTATCGTTGCAGGGTGGATTACCCAAAGGGACATGCACATAATCCAATGACGGACGCGGAGATAATGGATAAATTCAAAGGCATGGCTTCAAAGTACATGAGCGAAGACCATATGAAGCGGCTCATTGATACCGTATTCGAATTAGAAAAAATTGATGATATTGGGAGGTTAAATCAATTGATGGTCTTCAATTCATGAAAGAGTAACTCTTTGAGGTGACTTTTTTGGAGGAGATAGATGGCAAGAATTTATGAATATCAAGGGAAGGAGATATTGAAAAAGATAGGCATAGCTGTACCAAGAGGCGAATGTGTGGCAAATGCCGATGAGGCAAAAAAAGTAGCCAAGGCAATAGGAAAACCTGTTGTTATGAAAGCCCAGGTTTGGGCGACGGGGCGATTTAAGGCAGGGGGCATCAAATTTGCGAATACCCCTGAAGAAGCGGAAAAGGTTGCCCAGGAACTGATTGGAAGTTCGATCAAAGGGTTGCCGGTTGAGAAGATACTTGTCGAAGAACAATTGAGCATTGAAAGAGAGTTCTACATTGGGGTCGTGGTAAGTAATTCTTACAAGGTAAAAGGGCCAGTATTGATATTCAGCACGGAGGGAGGAGTTGGGGTTGAAGAGGTTGCCTCATGCCATCCTGAAAAAGTGGCCAGTATGAATGTAGATTACCTACAAGGTGTTGAACCAGTAGAGGCCAAGCAATTGACATCCAAATTATCTTTAAGTGATACATTATCACCTAAACTTTCAGATGAACTCTCCAGGATCTTCTGTAACCTTTACAAGGCCTTCAAGGATTACGATGCCAGAGCCGCTGAAATCAACCCTTTGATCCTGACGAAGAATCAACAATTTTATGCGGCGGATTGCCGTTTTACCATCGATGACAACTCGGCCTTTCGGCACCCTGAGTTTGGGATTAAAGTCCCCCGAGATATGGAGCGGCCACCTACGAAACTCGAAGAGATTGCTTGGACGATCGAAGAAGATGATTATCGAGGAACAGGATATTTTACTCAGATGTTCCCCAAAATTGAAGGCAAGGGCTGGCTCGGCTTCCACGGGATAGGTGGAGGAGGTGCGATGCTCGGAGCAAGTGCTTTCGTGGCCCGAGGTTTCCAGATAGCCAACTATGCAGATACCAGTGGAGACCCTACGGCCAGTAAAGTTTATCTCGTGATCAAAACTATTTTCTCGCAACCCATCGACGGATATGTTCTCATGGGAGCATGCCTGGCCAATCAAGAACAATGGCATCACGCCCATGCCATTGTAAAGGCTTTAAGAGAAGAAGCCAAGGAAAGACCAGGATTTCCCGTTGTGCTCCTTATAGCGGGCAATAAGGAGGAGGAAGCCCATGAGATCATTAGGAAAGGTCTAATGGACGTACCTCTCCGTTGGGAATTATACGGGAGGGACTACATCTATGACACAGATTTCATCGCCGATAGGGTGAAGGAGTTGGTCAATCTCTATCAGGAAGAGAAATGAGAAGTACAAATAACGAAAGGAAGTAAAGTTATTATGGCGGCAGATCGATTAGAATTTGAGGTTAAAAAGATTAAAGTCATAATCGATTATAGTCGATGTGAACCGGTAACAAAGAATACTTCACAACCCTCCTGTGGATTTGCTTGTGTGAAGGCGTGCAGATTATATGGACGAAATATTTTAAAAATTGAACACAGTAAACCCGTATTGGCCGTGACGGATCCAGAGGAAATAAAACGATTGGATAATGAGTGTCTTAGCTGTGAATATCATTGCTGGCTCCATGGGACGAGCTGCATTAATATTGAGATTCCATTGATGGGGATCGAGGAGTATAGGAAGGGCGTGTTGGGAGGATAAAAGTGGCGATCATAATCGATGAAAAGACAAGGATGCTCATCCAGGGAATTACAGGACGGTTTGGCCAGAATGTGGCCAGGCGCATGATTGAGGTAGGCTCCAAAGTCGCAGCTGGAGTCACCCCAGGACGTGGTGGTGAAACCGTTTGGGGTGTACCGGTTTATAACAGTGTGAAAGAAGCCATCCAGGCAGTAGGGGAAATTGATGCCTCGGTGGTTGTGGTGCCTGGTCCAGAGGCCAAAGCAGCGGTGCTTGAGGTGTTCAAGGAAGGGATAAAAACCGTACTCATGCGTGTCGAACGGGTCCCGCTCCATGATACATTGGAGATCATCGCCTATGCAAAAAGGGCTGGAATAAGATTGATCGGTCCGGGTTCAGCAGGGATCGTCAGTCCTGGGAAGGCCTCCCTGGGTGGATTAGGTGGGTTCATGGGATCTTCCGACTTACCAAAGATTGCATTTAGACCCGGCCGTATCGGAGTCATCTCACGAAGCGGGGGACAGACCAGTACATTAGGTTGGGTCGTTTGTCGAGCTGGTTTTGGAGTGAGCACAGCGATTCACCTGGGTTCTGAAGCGATTGTAGGTACAACGCTTGCCGAACTATTACCTTTTTTCCAATCCGATGAAGGGACGGATGGAGTGGTCTACTTCGGAGAGATTGGAACGGTCATCGAAGAAGAGGCTGCAGAGGTGATTGCGCAGGCCCTATATAAAAAACCAATGGTGGCTTATATAGCAGGAAAAGGTCTTCCTTCGGGATTACGCTTTTCGCATGCAAGTGCGATTGTGAAAGGAGGCAGAGGATCAGCAGAAGGTAAAATAAAAGCCCTGAAAGCCGTCGGAGTCTATGTAGTGGATAAGCCGGAAGATATCGGGCCTACGTTGCAAAAGGTTTTTAAATATTAGAGAGCCTGCCTACCGCAGGCAGGGAGTTTATCGGTGGATAGGATATTGAGAAGCATGCTCTTCGTCCCAGCAAATACTTGGAGAATGATTACGACCGCTGCCACCGAGGGAGGAGATGCGGTGATCTTGGATTTGGAGGATGCATGTCCGATTGCAGAGAAGGAGACGGGCAGAATTTTTGCAAGAGATTCGATTCCCATACTCAAGGAGAAAGGAATTGATGTCTTTGTTCGAGTTAACTCTTTTGAGACAGGGTTAACAGAGGAAGATCTTTCCTATGTGGTGGTCGAAGGGCTGGATGGGATTGTGCTTCCCAAATCAGAATCAAAAGAAGACATCATCAGATTGGATCAATTATTGCGAATAGAAGAAGAGAAGAAGGGATTAGTCCCGAATGCAATCGCCATTTTGCCTCTTCTCGAAAGCCCAAAGGGAATCTCAGCAGTTTCAGAAATCATTTCAGGTAGTCCACGGGTCATCGGTGTGAGTTTCGGTGCTGGCGATTATTCGAGGGAGATTGGTGCAGGAATGGGTGTGACGAGCCTGTCCACGGAGGAATATTTCTTGATGGCTTCTCATCCACGTTTTTGTATCGCCTTAGCGGCAAGAGCTGCAGGCATTTTGGCCATCGACGCCCCCTTTTTTGGATTAATCATCGATATTGAAGGACTTGTGAAAGAAACTCGAAAAGTTAAGCTCATGGGATTTACAGGGAAATTGCTTATTCATCCCCATCATGTTGATCCCGTGAATCAACTCTTTTCTCCGTCGAAAGAAGAGATCGATTTTGCGAGGCGAGTCATCGCGGCCTATGAAGAGGCGAAGACCATAGGACTGGGAGCCGCATCTCTTGGGGGAAGGATGATCGATTACGGCTCGTATAAAAGAGCACTCAACCTCATTTCCATGGCCGAAAAGATTGTGGAAAAAGAGAGAGGAAAAGGCCAAAAGGATTCCGCGAGTTAATCCTGATGTCTGTTATTGAACTATCCCTATCTCGTTGATAATCCATGATGGGTCGATGAAATGAACCCCCTTTCTTCATATTATGCTGAGTTTATTTGCAACACGCGGTACGAGCACCTAAAGCCAGAAATTGTATTACAGGCTAAGAAACTGATTTTGGATTTAATCGGTGTGTCTTTGGCCGGATATAAGTTAATGGAATTTCCGCGCATGGCGGTGAGCTATATACAAAGTCTCGGAGGAATCCCTGAGGCCACAATCTTCCAAACAAAAAGGAAGTTTCCAGCAATAAATGCTGCCTTTGCTAATGTAACTTGTGCTCATGCTTTAGATATGGACGACGGTCATCGATTTGCTGCTCTTCATCCTGGTGCGGTGATCATCCCGGCAGGAATCGCTGCGGCTGAGTTGTCTGGAGCGAGCACCAAGGATTTAATTGCTGGCGTGGTAGTGGGATATGAGGTCATGATCCGGATCGGAATGGCCATTAACCCCTCCAGCCTGAATCGCGGTTTTCATGCCACAGGCATTATCGGTCCTTTTGGAGCCGCAGCGGCGGCAGCTCGTATCATGACACTTAATCCCGAAGAGATCATCGGGGCATTGGGTCTGGCGGGCCTGCAGGGGTCGGGTTTGCTCCAGGTAAACCATGATGTGGAAGGGGCGAAGGTGAAGCCGATAAATCCTGCCAGAGCAGCCATGTCAGGTCTTTTATCGTGTATTCTGGCTCAAAAAGGAGCTAAGGGACCCATTGCCATCTTCGAAGGAGAAGATGGTTTCTTAAAAGCGGTTGCCGATGAAGTGAAAATGGATTTGCTAACCCGTGACATAGGAAAGGAATTTGAGATATGCAATACCTATATAAAATTCTATGCTGCCTGCCGTCACACCCATGCCTGCATTGATGCAGCTTTCGAAGCTTTTCATCGCAGTGGAATTGACATCAGCGAAATCGAAAAAATTTTCATTGAGACTTACTCCTCCGCTATAAGACTCGCGGGGATCACTGATGTGAGCACTCCCTCAGGAGCTCGGTTTAGCATTCCTTTTTCGGTCGCCTTGGCTCTGACAAAGAGAGATGCGGGAGCGGATAAGTATTCCGAGGAGAACATTCGAGATGAAAACATCCGTCATCTATCCAAGAAGGTAGAATTGGCGGTCGGTAAGAAATGGGAGAAGTTCTATCCAGAAAAAAGAGGGGCAACGGTCCGAATCGTGGATCCTAGAAACAAAGAATGGTCGGCTGAAGTTGAACTGGCTAAGGGAGAACCGGAGAATCCGGCGACTATAGAGGAGATTTACAGAAAGTTTTATAACAATGCAAAACTTCTTATTTCTGAAGGGGATGTCAAGAAACTCGGAGATACGATTATGAACTTAGAGCATGCTTCCTTGGATGAGTTTATCAAACTCATCTAAGGATTTAGTAATTCCATTAATTGCGTTTGTATTGGTTATGACATGAAGGGATAGGAAAGATAAGATGGGGAAGATTTGGTTGATAAAAGGAAGATACGTCATTCCAGCTTATGACCAGACGCTCATAGAGGATGGTTGTGTGGTTGTTGAAGGGAAGCAAATCATAGAACTTGGGAAATATGATGATCTTAAAGAGAGATTTAAAGGAGTGGAGGAAATCGGAGATGGTTCTCAGCTGATCATCCCCGGACTGGTCAATGCCCACAGCCATGGCCGGGGGCTTTCAGAATGCATGTCCTCCAAACCCTTCTTAGGAGTTTAAACAGATGGTTCAGAGAGTAAAGAATGAGAATGAGATCGCATGGGATGTGGAGACGGATGTCGCCGTTGTGGGGGGCGGGGCTTGCGGCTTGATCGCCTCGTTAGCCGCTGCTGAGAAAGGCGTCGAAGTTCTACTTCTTGAAAAAGAAAAGAAGGTGGGTGGGAACACCTCCCTCAGTCAAGGGATGATCCCTGCGGCCGGAACCCGCTTTCAAAAGGCAGCTGGCATAGACGATTCGCCTGAACGGATGGCAGAGGATATATTCAGGAAAAACAATTATGAGAGCGATCGAGAGATCACCCTCCACTTGTGTCGGGAGTCCAAAAACCTTGTGGAATGGCTGGTCGATTCCGTGGGTATCCATCTCGATATTGTCACTGATTTCATCTACCCAGGTCACTCCAGGCATCGTATCCATGCTCCTTCTACCCGTAAGGGAATACAAATCGTTAGTGAATTGCGGACCATCATTTCCAATCGAGATAACATTCTTCTTGTTCAACAGGCGCCGGTGAAGGATTTGATCGCCACAGAAAGTGAGGGAAGTATCATCGGATTGGAAGTGGAGATTACCGGTCAAGGGATCAATAGGGTTCGAGCTCGGAAAGTCATCCTCGGTTGTAATGGTTTTGGTAGGAATACGGAAATGCTAAGGAAATATATTCCCGAAATGGCAGATGCCTTCTATTTTGGGCATGAGGGAAACACTGGAGAGGGCATCCTATGGGGTATGGAGTTAGGGGCTGCTACCCAGCACTTGGGAGCCTACCAGGCTCATGGGTCTGTGGCTTATCCTCATGCCACACTCCTCACCTGGGTCGTGATTGTCAATGGTGGCTTCCAGGTGAATAAGCAGGGGAGGCGGTTTTCGAACGAATATACCGGCTATTCAGAACATGCGATTGAGGTGCTTAACCAAGAGGATAAAGTGGCGATCGAGATTTTCGATGAAAGGATTTATCGGTCAGTCCTTGGCTTTGAAGACTTCAATCAATGTATCGAAATGGGTGCTGTGAAAAGAGGAGAGACCATCGAGGAGGTGGCCAAAATTTTTCAGCTTCCTCCTGAAGAAGTCCGAAAGACCCTCGAATCCTATAACAGAGCCGCCGAAGGGAAAGATGAAGATCCAATGGGTCGCAAAAATTTTCAGGGACCATTGACTCTCCCCTATTATGGGGTGAGGGTGACAGGAGCTCTGTTTCATACCCAGGGTGGTCTAAAAATCAATAAAAAGGCTCAAGTTCTTAAAGAAGATGGCTGTCCCATTCCGAATCTGTATGCAGGAGGAGGGGTTGCAGTAGGCATTTCAGGGTCTGGAGTGATGGGTTACTCCTCTGGAAACGGCCTTTTGGCGGCGACTGTTCTTGGTAAGATCGCTGGAGAGGACGCTGCCGCTTCGATTAAAGGGTAAATCCATAAAGAGGGTAGTTTCTGGTCTCCTGACCAGAAAAAGAGAACGGAGATTAACATGCCTGAATATCTTGATCAGATTTCTCATTTTTTGGTGAAGACAGATTTTAAAGATTTCGATGAAACTGTCATCGAACAGGCCAAAAAGGTGCTTTATGACACAGTGGGGACCATTGCGGCAGGGGCCCAGCAAAAAGAACCGATAGAGATGACAAAAAGGTTAACTTCTTCTTGTGGGCATTTGAGTTCCACCCTGATCGGTCAGAAGAAGAAGGCAGACCCATTGAATGCCGCTCTTATCAATGGAACAGCTGGAACGTGGCTGGAACTCGACGAAGGGAACCAGTTTGCCCGTGGACATGCAGGCATTCATGTGGTTCCTGCGGCACTTGGCGTCGGGGAAGAGAAAGGGGTTTCCGGGAAAGAATTCTTAGCGGCAATCATTCTTGGTTATGAGATAGCCTGCCGAATTGGCATTGCCTGTAAATTGAGAATGACCATGCATCCCCATGGATCCTGGGGAACCATAGGTGCGGCTGTGGCGGTGGGAAAGCTGATGAAACTCAACGTCGATCAGATGCGGACGCTGATCAACATCTCCTCCTCGATGACTCTGGCAACGTCCAGAAAGACGATGCTGGAAGGTGGTACGGTAAGAAATCTTTATGCGGGCGTAAGTGGTTATATGGGAATTCTGGCATACCACCTTCTCATGAGCGGATTTACAGGTGAAGCAGATGGTATTGGTTCGGTTTACGGAGATGTGGTTTCCGATTCTTTCAGTCCGGAAACGATGGTTGAGCAACTCGGTTCACGATATGAAATTACCAGGAATTATTTTAAACAATATGCTTGTTGTCGTTACAATCATTCCAGTCTCGATGCCCTTTATAAAATTATAGAGAAACAAGAAGGTGGAAAGCTTGATCCTAAAAATATTGAATCTATTAGCGTGGGAACCTATTCGTTGGCCGCTCAGCTCAGTAGTCAGAATCCAGAAAATATGCTGGCCGCAAAGTTTTCTATACCATTTGCCATGGCCACAACGATCATCCATGGGGAATCCGGGGTAAAGAGCTTCCTTCCAGATAAGGTTGATCGACCTGAAATTAAATTATTAGCCTCGCAGGTGGAGGTTGAAGAAAGACCGGAGTTTACGCAGATGATGCCTTCAAGACGTCCATCCCAAGTCAGTGTTCGATTGAAAAATGGGGAGACATTTACAGAGACCGTTTTTATCAGTAAAGGGGATATTGAAGATCCATACACCACAGAAGAACTCGACACGAAGTTCCTTGACCTTACCACACCCATCTACGGGAGAGAAAAGGCAAAAGAGATCTTGGATAAAACAAAACAGATCGAAATGTTCAGGAATATAAAAACTTACACCGAGGGAATTTAGGGACAGGGTTCAAGTAAGAATTATAGTAGGAGGAAAGGGAAATGAAAAAATATGATGTGGTGATTAAGGGCGGAAAGGTGGTTATCCCCAAGGTCGGAGTCGTCAACTCAGATATTGGGATTGTTGGGGAGAAGATATCCACAATATCTAAAGATATTGAAGCAAAGGAAGCTCTTAAAGTGATAGATGCTTCCGGTAAATATGTCTTCCCTGGGGCAGTTGATTCTCATTTTCACATAGGTATTTTCAGACCCATGGATGAAGACGCCATGAGTGAATCTCTATCTGCGGCCTGGGGAGGGGTAACAACCATCTGTAGCTATTTTCGCACGGGTAAAAACTATTTGAATAAATCCGGACCTTATAAAGAGATTTTTCCTGAGGTTTTAGAGAAATCAAAAAATTCTTTTTTTACGGATTATGTCTATCACATCACGATTATGACACCCGACCAAATGAGTGAAATTGAGATGTTGGTCAGTGAATATGGCGTCTCAACATTTAAATATTTCATGTTTTATAAGATGCTTGACTTAACTGGAGCGGCAGGAAGCGATAAATACCTCATGTTAAACACGTCTTATGATCTTGGATTTTTATACAACTATATGAAGGAGGTAGCTCGGGTCAATGAGAAATTTAAGGATTATGGTCGGATCAGTTTGAGTATTCATTGCGAGCAACCGGAGATTATTAATGTCACGACTCAATATATGAAGCAAAACGAGACAGGGGATCCTTTAAAGGATTATAGTGATGCCAGACCCACCTTCTCTGAGAAAATGGCCATTAAAGAGGCTGAAGTTCTTGCGGCACAAACCTATTGCCCTGTGAATCTACTTCACTTATCTAGCATCGAGGCCATTGAAGCGGGGAAAGAGGCAGTCGAAAGGAATCCGAACCTCAATGTCTTATTGGAGGCTACTTTACATCATTTGGGTTTATCTAATGATATCGGTTATGGAAGACTAGGGAAGGTCAATCCACCGATCCGTGAAAAAGAACATGTCAATGCATTATGGGAGGCTGTGATCAAAGGTGATATCAAGACGGTGGTGAGCGACCATGCCTGTTCTACGAAAAAGATAAAAGAGGGTGATCTTTGGACATCTTTAGCCGGGTTTGGCGGCACTGAAATTACGTTTCCTTTATTATTGACAGAAGGATATCTCAGGCGCGGTCTTTCTTTGCAAGCCGTCGCTGAGCTCACTTCCTATAATCCCGCTGTCTACCACTGCCTCTATCCTAAAAAGGGAACGATCGCCATTGGTTCCGATGCTGATTTGGCGATTATCGATCTGGATAAAGAAAAAGAGGTATCCGTCGAAACCCTTCATTCGGCACAAGATTTCACCCCCTTTGAAGGGATGAGATATAAAGGTTGGCCAGTATGCGCTATCCTCAGGGGAAAAATCATATTTGAAAATGATAAGATCGTAGGAAAGCCCGGGGATGGACAGTATATCAAACGCCCTGTAACGTATCACTACCGAGATGAATGTGCTTTCAATTAGTTTGTGAGTCATTGTTGAACACTGGAGAAGAGGGGAACATGGTCAAGGCAATTTTAGGCTATGATATCATGCCGGGAATGATGGTGGAAGAATATGAAAAGTGGCTTAGAGAAATTCACATACCTGATTTGAGCAAGATTCCCGGATTAAGAAAAGTTGTGCTTAATACTGTGAAAGGGATCGTCAGGGGAGATACGACCTTTTATCGAATTGCAGAACTCCATTACGACAGCATGGAGGCGTTTGAGATGGCGAGAAAATGGCGTGAAGAAAACCCAGTGCCGGATGAAAGGAGCCCTAAAGGAAAGACCGATTTCAAATTTTATGTCGTTTGTGAGACAGAGGAGATCGTTGTTTAGATAACGACTCCCTTCCGGAGAAACTCGGCTCCGTGAGTGGAGAGCTTCATAAATTGTTGGATATGTCTAAGGCCGAATCATTTTTCGAGACCATTACAAGGAGTAGTTTGTGAGCCTCCCCAGTCTTCCTCTTCTCCTTCAATCAATTGTCAATGGAATTCTTATGGGAGGGGTATACGGCCTGGTGGCGGTTGGTCTCACTCTGATCTTCGGGGTCATGAAGATCATCAATTTCGCCCATGGCTCTTTCATGATGTTGGGCATGTTCACCACTTATTGGCTGTACGTCCTACTGGGCATTGATCCTTATCTTTCGCTTCTCCTTTCCATCCCATCCCTCTTCGTCCTGGGACTTCTCACCCAGCGCTTCCTCATCTCCCAAGTGCTGGATGCACCCGCCCATAATCAACTCCTTCTCACGTTAGGGATTTCACTCTTTATCGAGAACTTTGCTCTTTTTCTATGGACTCCTAACTTCAGAAACTTGGAGGTTTCCTATCTTAGAAAAGCAGTGACTGTGGGGACCGTGATGATCAGCCCAGCTAAACTCATCGCTTTCCTCTTTGCAATCATTCTCACTGCCCTCCTCTACTATTTCCTTAAAAAAACGGATTTGGGGAAGGCTATCCGAGCCGCTTCAGAGGAAAAGGAGGGGACTTTAACTGTTGGCATCAATTTGAGGCGGGTTTATTATGTGGCCTTTGGAATTGGTATAGCCTGTGTGGGCGCTGCCGGCACTCTTACCGCTCCCTTCTTCTATGTCAATCCCCATGTAGGGGGTATCTTTGTCATCACCGCTTTTGTGGTCGTTGTGCTTGGGGGAATGGGCAATTTCATTGGAGCATTGTTAGGAGGCCTTATCGTCGGCTTGGCCGAATCTGTCGGAGCCGCCTTTGTCCCTGGTCAGGTGAAGCAATTCATCATCTACTTCATCTTCATTCTAATACTGCTCTTTAAACCAGAGGGTCTTTTTGGGAGATCCAGCGGATAGCAAAAACCAGATAAGTGGAAAGATTCTGGCGATGGTTGGGATGGGGGTTTTCCTTCTTACTCTTCCTCGCTTTATCGGAGGTTACTATATCTATGTGATCACCATGATCTTCTTTTATGGATATCTGGGCATAGCCTGGAACATTCTCGGGGGATATGCCGGTCAATTCTCATTTGGTCATGCGGCTTTCTTTGGCGTTGGAGCCTTTACCTCCACTCTTCTTCAGATTCATGTAGGAGTGAACCCATGGATAGGAATGTTTCTGGCAGGAGTTGCAGGATTACTTTTGGGTCTATTCATGGGGTACCCGTGCTTCCGTTATGGGCTCCGGGGGCCCTATTTTGCATTGGCCATGTTGGCTCTGGCAGAGATGCTCAGGCTTCTTGCAGTGGAATGGATGACCCTCCGATATCCTTTGGGCATCTCTATCCCTCTCAAGGGAGATTCCTTATTGTACTTCCAATTCAAGAGCAAGATACCCTATTATTACATTTGCCTATTCATGATGGGAGTTGCAATTTACCTCAGCCATTTCATTGAAGGAAGGAAGATTGGATCCTATTTTAAAGCCATTCGTGAGAATGAAGATGCGGCCGAGGCCTTGGGCATTAATACGTTTAAATATAAACTCGTGGCTATGGCTATCAGCTCTTTCCTCACGGCCGTCGGTGGGACGTTCTATGCCCAATATTATCTGATTGTTGAAGAAGAATCCGCCTTCGGAGTTACTATATCCATCGCAGTTCTGCTGGGTCCTATCATAGGAGGTGCTGGAACGGTTCTGGGTCCTGTTTTAGGGGGAGGTATTTTAGAATGCCTCTCGGAGGTGACACGAAATCTTCTCGGCGGTTATAGCGGAGTGCACTTGATGATCTATGGTGCCATTCTTATCTTCGTCATCATATTTCTTCCCCATGGAATTCTGGGAGGGTTGCATATGGTTTTTCGGAAGCTTTCAAAAGGAGGATAGAGGAAGAGATTTATGGCTATTCTAGAGGTCAATGGTCTTACTAAAACCTTTGGAGGATTGATAGCTGTTAAGGATCTTTCCTTCAGATTGGAAAACGGAGAGATTCTAGGCCTGATCGGTCCCAATGGAGCGGGAAAGACGACTTTATTTAACCTTATCACAGGTTTTTATCGACCCGATGCTGGAATGGTTCTTTTCAAAAGTGAGAATATTACGGGCCTTCGGCCTTACCAAATATGCAAGCTGGGAATTACACGAACGTTTCAGGTCACCCAGCCCTTTGCCAATCTCACAGTCTTGGAGAATGTGAAAATCGGAGCTTATAACCGTATTCCATCCAATCGAGAAGCGACTCAAGAAGCCCTTAGGATTTTAGATACGGTGGGGCTATATGAGAAGCAAAATGAACTTGCCTCTGCCCTATCCGTTGGGCATCGGAAAAGTTTAGAATTAGCAAAAGCCTTAGCGACCCAGCCCAAGCTCCTTCTCTTGGACGAGGTGGTGGCTGGTTTAAATCCTAAAGAGACAAATGATGTAATTCTCAATATTAACAAGATCCAGAAACAGGGGATCACTATCCTTTTGATTGAACATGTGATGAAGGCCATCATGTTGCTTGCCAATCGGATTGTAGTCATTCATTATGGGGAAAAGATTGCTGAAGGAGTGCCTGAGGAAATCTCCAAAGATACGAAAGTGATAGAAGCCTACTTAGGAGAGGAATATAAAATTGCTAAAAATCGATAAGATCGATGTCCATTATGGCGATGTGCAGGTCCTTTACGGAGTAATGCTGGAGCTTAGCGAAGGAGAGATTGTCACCATCGTAGGAGCCAATGGAGCGGGTAAAACGACTCTTCTCAAAACGATTGCGGGCATCCTCTGGCCAACTTATGGGGAGATCCATTTTTTGGGAGAGCGGATAGATCGTCTCTATCCTCATCAAATCGTAGAAAAAGGCTTGGTTCGCATACCGGAGGGAAGAAAGGTCTTTCCCACCTTATCGGTCCTGGAAAATCTGGAGCTGGGATCTTATATCCAAAAGGCCAAAGCGAAAAGGTCCGAGAGCCTAGGAAAAGTCTTCTCTCTCTTTCCAATTCTAAAAGAGCGTTCCCAACAGTCCGCTGGGACCCTTTCGGGGGGTGAACAGCAGATGTTGGCCGTTGGTCGAGGGCTCATGTCTCTTCCGCGCCTCTTGATGCTGGACGAACCTTCGCTGGGACTGGCTCCTCTTATCGTCAGGGAGATCTTTCATACGGTTCGCGAAATCAATCATGATGGAACCACCATCCTCTTGGTGGAACAGAACGTCTTTAATGCTCTGGAGATGGCCCATGAGGGTTATGTCCTTGAGAACGGGAGGATCGTCCTTAAGGGAAGATCACAGGATCTTCTGGGCAATGAATATATTAAGGAGGCCTATCTTGGAATCTGAAGTCCTCTGGTAAGGGTTAGGAAATTCAGGAAAAAGGAGGTGAGCTCGAAGATATTTCTTTCAAAACATACTATAAGAGGAGGGAATTGCGATGAAAAAGAATAATAAAGGTTATAGGGAAAAAGGACTGAGCCGAAGAACCTTCTTGAAGGTGACCGGGATGACCGGGTTGGCCACTGCTACCATAGGTTTTCCTGCATTCCTTCGGGGTGCTGAGCCCAAGGAAATTCTTGTCGGATCTATCCATCCGATTACCGGCCCAGTTGCCTACGATGGTACTTCCCTTGCACAGGCCGTTGAATTGGCTGCGGATCTGAAGAATGCTGCCGGCGGGATCAGATCCATGGGCGGGGCAAAATTAAAAGTGCTCCTCATGGATTCTGAGGCGAAACCAAAGGTTGGGGAGGCAGCAGCAGAAAAACTCATTCGAGATGGGTGTATCTGTCTTTTGGGTTGCTACAACAGTCCTGTGGCTATGGTCACCACCCAAGTGGCTGAGAGGCATGGGATCCCTCATATCATCACAGTTGCAGTGGCCGATGAGATATTGGAGCGCGGCTTCAAATACACTTTTCGTGTACAGCCAGATGCCACGAACATGGCAGAAATGACGTGCAAATATATTCGCCAATTGACCGAAAAATTTAACATATCTCTCAAAACCGTATCCTGCATGCATATCGCAGGTTTTGGCGCTGTCGTCTACAACAAATTGATCAAGCTTGCCCCAAAGTATGGCTTTGAGACCATCGGTAACGTGTCTTATGGCTTTGGTGTTTCAGACCTAACGACTGAGGTCTCCAAGGTCAAAGGGATGAATGCTGATGTGATCATAGATGTAGGCTACCTTCCCGACGGAATTCTGAAGATCAAGACATACTCTGATCTAAAGGTGGAGCCCAAAGGGGGGATCATCGGGTGCGCCAATGGAGGCTTCAGCAATCCCAGCATGGTCAAAGAATTGGGGAGATTGGCAGAGTATATCATGGATGGAAACTATTGGCACAACCCCAGAAGCTCCTTTGCCAGGGATGTTATCGCTGAGTATAACAGAAGGTATACCAAGGTTGTCTTCCAATCTCACGCTGTGCATGCATATAATGCCACCTTAGTGTTCATCGACGCCTTAGAAAGGGCTGGAACCACGGATCCTAAAAAGCTTCGGGATGCGATTGCCAAAACCTCATTGAAGGAGCACATCGCTCCAGGGGGACCCATTGATTTCGACGAAACAGGCCAGAATAAGAACGCCATGGCAACCCTTCAGCAGGTCCAGAAGAGAGAAATTAAGGTTGTCTTACCCGAAGAATACTCTGATTCAAAGCCGGTCTTCCCCATTCCTCCGTGGAGCGCCAAGACATGATGTTTGATGATGGAGGGGAGGGAGACGAAAGGTCTTTCTCCCCTTCCCATTTCTTCTAGGTGGGGAACGTCCTATCTACCTATCTCTCTTTCGATCGAAGCGCTTTGGAATGAATGAGCCTTTTGGGTGTTGATCTCGGGTGGCTGATTGTGCCTGCTCATTAACCAAAGCTAAGGTCCCATGCCTAAAGAAGTTGTACCCAATCCTGTGAGATGTTAATGAGAAGAAGCCAATGGAAACTTCCCAAAATTCTGAAGGTTCAAAAAGAGAAGAAGTGGTCCCAGCTTCTTTTCTTCCCCAGGTGGGACCACTCCTCTTTCTCGTTGGGATCTTCCTTTTAAACTTCCTTTCGAGAATCGTTTTGGCTCCCTTGATGCCCACGATCGAAGAGGAGTTGAAGATAGGCCACGAAGAGGCAGGGCTCCTCTTTTTCATTATCTCACTTGGATATTGTGTCATGCTTCTGGGATCTGGGTTTGTCTCCTCCCGGCTGAATCACAGGAGGACGATCATCCTCTCATCGATCGCCGTGGGTGGAGCTCTTCTCTTTGTCAGCTTCAGCCATCATCTTTGGTGGATCCGGTTAGGACTCATCGTCCTGGGGATAACCGCAGGACTCTACCTTCCTTCTGGTATTGCTACGGTCACTGGGCTGGTAAGTCCTGCACACTGGGGGAAGGCCATTGCCATCCATGAGGTGGCGCCCAGTCTGGGTTTTGTGGCGGCCCCTCTTCTGGCAGAAGTTCTGTTGGGATGGTTTTCCTGGCGGGGGGTCTTAATGGTGCTCGGGATCGCTTCCATGCTTATAGCGACAATCTTTGCTTTTTGGGGGAAGGGAGGAAGATTTCTCGGCCAAGCCCCCAATTCAAGCACCCTCCGAGGCATTCTGATAGACCCTTCTTTCTGGATCATGATAACTCTGTTTACCTTAGGGATTGGTGCAAGCCTTGGAGTATACGCCATGATCCCTTTATACTTAGTTTCGGAGAGGGGGGTGGAACGGACCTGGGCCAATACCTTGCTTGGACTCTCTCGAATCTCAACTCTGGGAACGGTCCTTCTCTCAGGATGGGTGACAGATCGTCTGGGTCTGAAAAAAACCCTGAAAGCCGTTTTTCTAACGACCGGTTTAATCACATGCATGCTTGGCATAGCCCCTGGATCATGGATCATACTGATTGTCTTTATTCAAGCGATGCTTGCCACCTGCTTTTTCCCTGTAGGTTTCGCAGCCCTCTCCAGGGTGGGTTCCCCAAGTATCAAAAATGTGGCCATCTCTTTTACCCTCCCTGTGGCCTCTCTCTTAGGAGGAGCCATTCCAGCTGGGATCGGGCTTATTGGAGAAATAGGATCCTTTTCTCTCGGGTTTACCATTTTAGGAGGACTAATTCTCGGAGGCCTCATCCTCATCCGATATCTGAAATTAATCGATTAACTTCAATCCTCATGAAAACCTTCTTCACTGATCTACCTTCTGGACGAACGTTTTAATAGAATCTCCCCCAGGTAAACATCGAGCTTGGTCTGAACCTTGAAGGACTGAGAGGTATAGCCCGGATGTTCAATCTTCACTTTAAAATCCTCTCCATCTCCCAGGTCCTCAAACTCAAAGTCTCCGAAGTTGTTCGTTCTAACTGTTTGTTTCTTCCACCGACCTGTTAAGGTCACCTTGGCATTCTGAGCGCATTCGTCCCGATCCTTAAATATAACCGTGCCGGCAATGAACCTTTTAGGAATGCCTATGTATTTCACTTTGGGTTTGAGTTCGAATTCAGGATGGAAGACCTCTGCTCTTTCTGAATTCCAAATCTTAGAGATTCCACTATTCGGATCGTTCAGGTCTCCGAAGAGAAGAGCTCCAGTCGGGCAGGCCTCCACACACCTGGGCTCTTTCCACCCCTGATCGAGCAGGTGTGCACAGAGGGTGCACTTCTGGGGGATATTCTTTTGTTCGTTCCAGAAGATCACCCGATGTGGGCAGGAAGAAAGGATCTCTTTTTGTCCAGCCGATTTTTCCGGATCAATAATAACAATGCCATCAGGCCTATTATACACCGCTCCGTTCACCGAAGCCCTGGCGCAGGGAGGATCGTCACAATGCATACAGGGTTTGGGAATGAAAGAGACCTTGACTTTCGGGTATTTCCCTCTCTCCCGTTCGATCATCTGCATCCAAAAATGTCCCTTGAAAGGCTGGGCCGCGGTTATCGGTAGAAAGTCATTTCCATAGTGCTCATCTCGGCAGGCTAAAAAACAGTTATAACACCCGGAGCACTTATTCAAATCAATGATCATTCCATAGCTATTCATTATTCTCCTCCATCCCACTTCGCAATCTCAACCAAACAAGAGTTACAGGCCATACCCGGAGCATTTTTAGACATCATCCGTCCCGGAGTTAAAGTGTTGATGCATCCTCCCCGGTCCGGGCTATAAGCCTTGCCAGGTTCGAGGGGATCGTATTTACCCGAGGACGTATAACAGTGGATGACTCCTGGCCTGACGCATTCTGTGACTTGGGCGATGCCGAGAACTGTGCCTCGATCGTTATAGACTTTGATCAGGTCGCCATTCTGGATTCCCCGTTCCTCAGCTTGTTGAGGGTTTACCCGAACCACAATCCAATTGTTCCCATTCTTACGAATGCGGTGTCCTGGAATATCTGCTAACCATTCGCAGTGGGCATCGTAGTGGGTATGATAGGAGTAACGGGGATGGGGAGTGATCAATTGTAAAGGATATTTCTTAGCGAGCGGCGAATCGTAACCTTCCCAACTGGGAATGTACCTCGCCATGGGAGGTCTTTGCTTATCTTTTGGAAACTTTTTTTGGAGGCTCTGTGAGACGAATTCAATTTTTCCGGTCAAACTGCCCAACCCTTCTTTTCGTTCAGGATCAGGAGCTAAGGTATCCGGCGTGTCACGCTTTCTTCCTTCATAAAACCAACGCAAGGCTGGCGTGGGTTTATAGTTCTCTGGGAAGGGAACAACAAAGTATCCTTTTTTCTTGAAATCCTCATAAGAGATATACTTGGGTAAATCAGAGGCTTCGAACTGTTTCCTGATCCAATCCTCTTCGGTTTTACCTCCATCCGTATAGTCATCTTTGAAGTCAAGTTTTTCAGCCAAGAGGGTGAAGATCTCCAAATCGGACTTGGATTCGCCAATGGGCTCAATGCACTTCTTCTGGTAAACGATCACTCGGTAATTACAACCGTTTGAGGCATGGTTCGAATAGCCTCCGGTATTTGAAAATTCGGCAATATCGTTTCTTTCGAAATTGGTACAGGCAGGTAGAATGATATCAGCCATCTTCGTCTCCGGGTCCATCCAGATCGATTGATTGACAACAAATTCGAGTTTAGGACTCTGGTAGGCCAAAACCCATTTATTTGTCTCGGTCATCGTTCCCATGAAAGAGCCACCATACCGGTAGAACATCTTTATTTCTGGATGACCCTCCATGGGGTAGGTGTAGGGAATGAACTGCTGTTCAATCGATTTCGCGCAGAAACCTTCTCCCAGCCACTGAACAGGGGGATTCAGAATGGCATCGGGCAAAAGGAGACGATAGAGCCTCTGCTTCACCGGGTTGACTGCCGTCTTTTTAGCGACATGGTCTGGATTCCCATCTCCAGTAATCCGGCCGATTGGATCACCATAACAGGGGAAAAAGAAATCACCATTGAATGGGGCTCCGAGGACCCCTGACCAGATATTGACACCGGGCTTTCCCATTCCTTGCATGGCTTGTAGATAGACCATCAATCGGGCCCATTCGTGGCCATAGGCCTGGCGACAAGCGCTACCAAAGCCTCCTCGTGCCCCACATCCCAACATGGTCCGCTTTGAGGCCCACTCTTTAGCCAATGCCTGAATCACTGCTGCTCTCACCCCGGTGATCTTCTCTGCCCATCTCGGGGTTTTCTTCACCCCATCCTCCTGGCCAAGAATATACTTTTTGAACTGGTCAAATCCTAAGGTGCGTCCTTCCACGAACTTCTTGTCATAAGTCTCCTCTTCAAGCCAGACATAGGCGATGGCCTGGGCTAAAGCGGCATCTGTTCCAGGCCGAGGGGCGATCCACTTGTCTGCCATGCGAACTGCGGTATAGTTGCAGAAGGGGTCGATGAAGATCTGCTTTTTTCCAAGCTCTTTGAGCCAGACACGCCAGATTGCAGACTCCTGAGCAGAATACCCAGCACGCGTCGAATCGGGATCATGAGACCAGAAGATGAGGAGATCGCTGTTTTTCATGGCATCTTCTAAAAGATCGTATTGCTCTGGGCAGCCCAGCCTCCAATAATATCCGTAAGTATGAATCGACCCCCAGTGCCAACCCTCCCAGCTATCTGGGTTGTCAAAGACATCTGTAAACCCCAGTAGGTTAAAGAAGCGGCCAAATGCACTTCGCTTATATCCGATATTCCCCCAGCAATGATGAGATGAAGTCATGGCCGTGATGGCTGCTTGACCATACGTTTCCCGAATCCTTTTTATCTCATTCGACACGATGTCTAAGGTTTCGTCCCAGCTGATCCGAACATAGGGAGACTTACCTCGATTTTCTGGGTGCCGATCCCCTTCAGGATCGAAATCAATTCTTTTCCTTGGATACGCAACCCGATCCTCGGAATAGATTCGATTTCTCTCGGCGAGCACGTAAGGGCTCAAGGTAGTCTTCCTGGGCGGTGAAAACTTCCTACCTTGGACCTCGATGGTCCAGGGTTTGGGATCACTCTCATCCAGTCGGAATGGTCGGATACGAATGATCCTACCGTCCTTCACATGGACAAAGACCGGGCCTCCAACCGTACAATTTGTAAAGACCTCTTCAGACATGGTTCATTTCCTTTCTTCAAAAGAGATGGGATCCCTCTGGGTGTTCGGAACTATTTCGGCGCAAAGAGAACGGTCTTCGGTTTCTTTTCCATCACCTTGGCTAATTCCTTAACCGACCCATACATCATACATCCTGCCTGACAATGTTTCACGCAAGCAGGAGGTATCCCTTCCTTCGTCCTCTGCACACAGAGGTTGCAAAGATCTGTGGGAAAAGGGATATAATCGATGGCGATCTTTTCAAAGGTCTCAAGAACGATCTCGTTCACCTTGATGCCCCACTTTCCAACGGGGTAGTTGTGTTCCTGCTTGCAGGCCACCTCGCAGGTATGGCATCCTGTGCAATATTCATAATCGATAAGCAATCCGTGTCTGACCATCTTCTTTACCTCCCTTTCTCAATCTTACGCACTCTGCAGAGTGTGGTCTTGTAAGCGCCTCCGCCGAAACCGGATCTCCCCTGGGTTCCAGTAGGGATGAGTTGATTGCAATTGATATCCCAGATGCCGAAGAGATTGGGCTCTCGACCATCTGTCTCGGGTAACCACCATCCATGGGGAACCATGACGACCTTGGGATGGATCGTCGGCGTCACCTTCGCTTTTCTTTTTATCCTCCCCATTCTGTTCTCCACGTAGACCCATTCCCCATCTTCGATCCTCAGATCAGCTGCCGTCTTGGTATTGATCTCGATGATCGGGTATGGATCGATCTCCCGCATCCAGGGAATCATCCGATGTTCAGAATGAAAGTAGACCGGAGACCTTCTGCCGGTTGCCATGACCAAAGGGTACTCCTTTAAAAGTTCAGGCGTTCTTACCTCACTCTCAGGAGGTTCTTCATAATAGGGAAGAGGATCGAGATCCCATTCTTCGTATTTTTTTGACCAGAATTCTACTTTTCCTGTCGGGGTATTAAATCCAGGCTTTCCATCGGCACGGAGCAATCCCTTTTCGTGGCGTAGATAGGGTTTTGAGGGATGACCCTCTGGGGGCATTAACCAACTGCCCTCGGCTGCCAATTCGTCAAAGGTGACCCCAGCAGGTTTGAGCCGATCATTGATTAACTCTTTGACGCTCTTATATTTAATTGCCTGGGGATTGAAACGCCGTGCCAGTTCAAGGTTGATCTCCCAATCGGATTTGCACTCGCCCACTTTAATCGCAGGAACCACAACGCTCAGCGGAGACCACCAGGATCGGAAGCTCTCCTTTTCAGGGAAAGTCGCTGCGGGAAGCACAATATCTGCCACGGCCATGCTTGTTGGGTTGTGGAAGGTATCGACCACTACATTGAATTCGAGTTTCTTTAAAGCTTCATAATGCTTTCGTGTATCAGCGGCTTGGCCGCCCAGTATGTTGGTGGTTTGGATCCAGGCAGCCTTGATGGGATAAGGATCACCTGTTAAGATTTGATCCACCGCCATATCCGGTTGCGCCCATCCCCTGAAGTTGGCCACCATTGGGTAGACATTGGCTCCAATCCTTTTGCCTGTCAGTTTCTTTACAAATGCTTCGCCATAAAGGCCTGTGAGTTCGTGAGAAGTAAAGGGATAGGTGGTGACTCCAAAGGCAGGCCTTGCAATCACTTCTCCACCAGGAATATCCAGATTTCCAGTGAGACACCAGAGATGGGCGATGGCCTGGGCCACCGTCGTCCCCTCAGGGCACTGATCAACAGGAAGACCCCAGTGGATGGAGGCTGGCTTGCTCTTGGCATAAAGTTGAGCCGCTCTAATGATCGCCTCTTTTGGTACCCAGGTGATATTCGATACCTTCTCCGGTGTGTACTCCTTAACCCGCTTTTTCAACTCCTCGAAGCCAAACGTCCATTTCTCTACAAACTCTTTATTATAGAGTTTTTCATTGATGATCACGTTCGCCATGGCTAGGGCCAGAGCACCATCGGTTCCAGGCCGGATCTGAAGATGAATTTCGGACCTGGAGGCGATCCAGGTCGTGCGGGTATCGACCGTAATCACCTTTGCTCCTCGTTTCATACACTCCACCACCCAGTGTCCTTGAAACGCATCCGGACAGGTGGGGACAGGGTTGTTCGCCCAGACGATGATGCACTTTGGCGGTGTCCATTCTGGAGCATCATAACGTTTCTCATAGAATTGTCCTGCGTCTAAGACGGCATAATCGCCCATCGTGGCGAACATTGCAGCCAGCCGTGGTGTATAGCAGGATTGTCCAGCCAGTCCGAGCTGAACCCAGTTGGGGCTTCCGTAGGCATAAGCGAGGAAGGAAATTGGGCCGCCGATATCTCTTCCTGTTCCCTGGCAGAAGAGAACAGACTCTGCGCCATATTGATCTCGAATCTCTTTGAGCTTCTTCTCGATCGTATCGAAAGCCTCGTTCCAAGAGATCCGAGTCCATTTCCCTTCGCCCCTATCTCCTGCACGTTTCATGGGGTAGAGAAGCCGATCAGGATGATAGACATATTGTGTCAGTGCTAGGACCCGTGGACAGAGCCTCCCTTGGTTCCAAGGGTGATTTTCATCTCCCTCAACCTTCACCAATCTTCCATTCTTTACATAAAGCTTGACACCGCATCCTCCATGGCAGCCGGCTCCAGGAGACCACACTGTGGTCCGGACAATCTTCTCCTGCTCCTGATTCCCTTTCATATTATTCTCCCTTATGAAAATGATTCATCATTTTTTCAAAGATTAAGCCCCTCAATGGCAACTACTCGAACCATGGAACCATCTCCATGAATCCAGTTAAGGGGAAAGGCTGCAATGGTCACTCGCTTGCCAGTGACTTTATCTACTTCTCCACCCACATTTTCAATGCCCGGAATGAGGTTTCCGAGCAAAAGGTAATGAGCAGGTTCGTAAAGAGGCCATTTCTCCTCAGGATCTTCTCCGGTTTCTCTCTTGTATTCGGCATCGAGCCAGGGCATTATTTTGGAGAGGGGTGCATGGGCAAGAGGACTATCCAAGGCACCGCCTGTAATTCCAAAGCCTTTCATCCCTTTCTCAACGAGCCATTCAGCACCTTCTTTATAAAGGCCAGGGTAATGGTTAATGTACGTATAGTGGTCGTTCCACTTGTGATGCCACCCGGTGTTTACAATCACCCAGTCACCCTTTTCAATCTTTGGTTTCGCTTTTTTAAAATCCTCAGGACCGATGATTTCCCATTTCTTTTTGTACCGCATATCGACGACAACACCCGTGCCAAAGCAACTGGAAAGGGGGATCTCATCAATTCCTTTGCCAGTGCCGATGACATGAAAAGGTGCATCCATATGAGTGGAGGTATGCATCTTGCAGTGAAACACAGCGGATTGTTTCCCATCCCGTTCATGGTAAAGCATCCGTTCGATGATCAGGTCTTGCATCTGTCCCACCCAGGGCCAAATGGGAATACCCATCTCTATGGGTTGGGAAAGATTGTAAAATTTTAATTCCTTCATGGTTCCCTCCTTTTTGATGTTTTAAGTTATCACACACCTGAAGATTTTATTTCCGATGACCACATCATTTTCATAAGACCTTTTTCCCACCACGCAACAAGGACATATTTTTTCTTCATCATGCACTCCTTCCATTTTCCAACGGTGAGATTTTGGTCAGCGCATCGTTGCAGGGAGCCAGAGGGCAGTCTGAGGGAAGATCATTATTATAGCGGTCGCGAGAACAATGGCGATCATCAATATGCTCGTGCCCCGGTAGACTTTTACCAGGTCGACATTCGCCGTCGCGCTGACGACAAAGGCGATCAATCCCACTGGTGGGAAAACGAGTCCCATGGAAACCATCATCATCGAGAGGACGCCAAACCAGATTGGGTCGAACCCCAGTGAGGTGATGAGCGGGAAGGTCAACTGCAGGGTGAGAAGCAGGAGTGGGATCTCATCCATGAACATACTGACGACGAAGTAGCACACCACAATGCCTAAGATGACGACCCAGCGGTTCAGGTTCATATTGGTGACAGCCGCAACGACCTGCTGAGGCACCCGGCTCAATGCCATGTAGTATCCAAAGATGGTCGCACCGATCAGGATCATAAATATCATGGCTGAGGTGCGGATGGTTCCCTTCAGGGCTTCTATGGCGCCAGCCCAGGTGAGACGGCCCAGGGCTACTCCAATCAACGCTGACATAAAAGCACCAATGGCACCGACTTCAGTCGGGGTGACAACGCCTGTGTAGAGAAGGACCAGCACAATGAGGATCAACAAAAGGCTTGGCCAGATTCGACGTACACTCGCCCAGCGTTCAGGCCATGGCACAGGCTGAGTTTTGGGAGCATGGGATGGGCTGATGGTTACCCAGACAAAAATGGCCATAGCCAGGAAGATACCGACAATGATACCAGGCACGATACCTGCGATGAGCAATTTGCCGATGGAGGTCTGCGTTGCAATGCCGTAAATCACCATGGCCACACTGGGCGGGATCAGAATGTCTAACGTCGCCCCGACACCAATCGAACCAGCTGCCAGTTCTTCCGAATAACCAAAACGTCGCATGTTCGGCATGGCAATGTTCGACATGACAGAGGCAGCGGCTACACTTGCCCCTGACATGGCCCCGAAGATCCCGCAGGCGAAGATCGTTGCGATCGCAAGGCCACCCCGTATATGTGATAGCCAGTTGGACCCGGCAGTATAAAGATCCCGGGCAAGACCGCTCGATGAAGAAAAGTAAGCCATGAGGATGAACATTGGTATCGTTGTCAGGGCATAGTCCGCAACAGTACTGAAGGGCGCCATACTCAGGATACCGAACACCATGCTCCATTTGCCAGTGAAGAGGTAGATGCCCAGGATACCGGCCCCGGCGAGAGAAATGGCGATCGGCACACCCAGAAGAAGAGCAATGACCATAACAAGAAAGGGTACGGCAACCATTTTTTAACTTCCGTCAATTGAGTTATTTTACGTAACTTATGCCGTAGGGGACTCCTCTTTAAATAGTGGAGATTTACCTATCCTTACTTTTCGAATGTCGATCAACATCAACACGGACATGAAAAATAGACCTACAGGGACAATCAAATAGGCCGGCCCCAATGGGAAATCTAAACTGCTCAGGGCCGTACCTGTAGCAGTGGCGCGAAGAAACTGCTGGAAAGTGGCGACGACGAGAACTGCACCATAAAGCATGGAGACAATCTGGACGAAATGGTTTACAACCACCTTCACCTTCCGTGGCAGGTGGTCCATCAGAAAGGTCACCCGAATGTTGGCGCCTTGACGGTAAGCGAAGCTCATTGCCAGGAAAACGGCTGCCACCATCAGGTAGTTCTGCGTAATCTCATAGGCCCCTGTGATCGGCCGGTTGAAAATATACCGTCCTCCTGCATCAGCCGTTGTCAGAAGCATCATAACGAAGGTCGAAATGACGGCCCCATAGGTCGACACAGTCTCGCAACCATTCAGCAACTTCTGCATGGATTCTGCTACCTCCTCTTGTCAGAGTGTCATCAAACATTGACCCTTCACCCTTAAAGGTGAAGGGTCAATGTAGAATTTCGTCATTTTTATTGGTATTCAGGGATCATCTGTTCTAATTATTTTTTAAGCAACTCGAGGGCTGCGTTAAGTACTTGTTGAGCCTCGGGACGGCCTTTGCCCTCCATCTTCTTCACCCATTCCTTCCAAAGGGGTTCACCCGCCACCTTGGTCCACCTCGCCAGTTCATCTGGGGGAACGGTATATTTGATCATTTCATAGCCTCCCTTTTTTATTTGCTCATCCACTCCTTCTTCTGCCGTATCGAAGAAATTTCGACCCCAGAACTTTGCAGCCTCCAAACCGCTCACACTCGTGATGGCCGCTTGGACATCTTTTGGAAGGCTTTCCCATTTTTGTTTATTCATTGCCATCGAGAAGTAGACAGCGGAGAGAGGCACGATAGTATAATACTTAACGACCTCATAGAGTCTAAATGCTAAGATCGCCTCCCAGGGGGCTCCCATACCATCGATCACTCCCTTTTGCAAGGAGAGGTAGTTATCAGGCATGGGTATTAGAATTGGAACAGCTCCTAAGGCCTTCATCTGCTCTGTCGGAGGTCCTCCAGTCATTCTGATCTTCATGCCCTTTAGGTCCTCAATCGTTTTGACCTGCTTTTTAGATGTTATTAAGAGATAAGGATGACTGGTCCAGAGTTGGAAGACATGGACATCTTTGTATTCCCTTTGAATCGCGGGAAATTTTTCATAGAGTTTCCAGAGGACTTCGCTTCCCTTTTCAGCTTTTATGAAAGGTAAAGAGGGAAGAGTAATGACATCGGATAGAGGAGTCATATCTGGCCAATAACCATGGAAGCACCAGCCTATATCCGCAACGCCGCTCTTGACCGCATTCCAGATGTCCGGTCCCTTCGCTAAGGTTTGGGAATAATAGACATCGACCTTCACCTTTCCCTTTGTGGCCTCCTCAACCTTCTTGACCCATGGCTGAAGGGCATGAACCGGGCCCCAACCCGTCACCGAGTTTTGGTCAGCCAAGGTCAGTTTGATGACCTGCGCCAGTGATGGAGTGGCCAATAAGAAGACCAAGCCAATATTACCCAATAACATCAATAATCCTCTCTTTTTCATTTTTCTCCTCCTTTCTAATGAGTTTACTGTTTAATTTCCTGATACTTCAACCATAGGTTGATCAGGAATAAGCCCGCCTCCTATATTACTATAAAGGTAGATATGAAGTTGAAAAATTAAATACCAACATTGGGAATGTTTTGTCAAGCCTTTTGCTTATTCTCTGCGCTCCCCAACCCCTTTGAAAACTCCTTGGGCATTGCCCCAAACAGGATTCCTCTCAACTTCTAAGAAGAATAACATCTTGCTTATTCAAGTTTGACTACCATTTATCTGTCTTTTGTTAAATTTTCATGGCTGTGTTAAAGGCGGACTCAATGGCCTTCATGGCATTACCTGTTTTATCACAGTCCCCTACGGTATAGATCTCAGGGACTTGGTCTTTCAATGCCTCGGCGAGTTCTTTTCGCGATGTTTCACCGACGCTGATGATGACGGTATCTGCGTCGAGCAAGAAAGTGATGCCGGCCTTCTCAAGAAGAATTCCCTGGTCATTGACCCCCTTTACCTTGACATTGCTGCAAACCCGAATGTTGGCTCGATAGAATCGACGGAGCAGGTATCCTCGGGAGGTATATCCCATACCTGGAACAACAGCGTTCCTCTCTGTGACGATACTCACCAGCTTGCCTTGAGATGCCAGGTATTCGGCTGTATCGACGGCTGCATATCCAGCTCGGCAGGCATAGGAATAGGTAGAATGCATATTCGTGACATCTCCTTCGATGGGAGCCACTTTTGGCTTGCAAGTAAAGGTGCAGTGGTGACTGCAGGTCCAGATGGCCACCCTTTTCCCCACTTCTACTTGGCCGCCCATGACGTCCGCTACGGAGACGACATTGGATCCCTCGACCCCAGGGATTTTTTTGGGGATGGTCGGATCTGTACCCACAGCAATAACGACTGTATCTGGTTTCTCCTTCCTTACCATTTCAGGAGTAATTTCTGTTCCCAGAACGAGCTTTACACCAGCCTTAGGGAGGGCTCGCTCAAAGTATGAAAAGAGCCGTTCCACCTCCATCTTGGCCGGGGACATCGTTGCCAATCGATATGCCCCTCCAAGGCGGTTATCTTTTTCATAGAGCGTAACATCGTGGCCTCTTTTGGCAGCGATCAAGGCTGCCTCGCATCCAGCCGGACCCCCGCCGACAACCACTACTTTTTTCTTTATGGTTGTCTTCTTTAAATCATCGATGAGAACTTCATCCATCCGGCCAGCAGCCGGGTTCACGAGACAGGTGGTAGGCGCAAGCATCCAAAGGACATCGAAACATCCCTGAGCACACCAGATGCAAGGCAGTATTTCCTCTGCCCGTCCTTGGAATAATTTGTTACCATAATCTGGATCTGTGATATAGGGTCTGCCGATGCAGACAAAGTCTGCCTGGCCATCAGCAATAATATTTTCCACCATGTCTTCGGCAATTCTTTTGGCTACCATCACTGGAATGTTGACTGTCTTCTTGATACCCTCAGCCATATAGACCCACGAACCGCGGGGTGAAGCCATGGTCTGATCGTGGAGGTGATGATCCGATTCCCGAAGGCCGGCAGATATATTGATACAATCAGCACCGGCTTTTTCGAGAGCAACGGATATCATTCTGGAATCGATCGCTGTTACCCCTCCGGAAGGGGCATAGTCATCACCATTAATCCGACATAGTAATGGGTAGTCCTGGCCGCATTGCTTTTTTATTTCCTGGACGATCTCGCTGCAAAACTTAATTCCACCCTCCATTCCACCATATTCATCTGCCCTTGTGTTTAGAGTAGGGGAGAGAAAAGAACTCAAGAGGTAACCGTGGGCACAATGGACCTCTACAGCATCGAAACCTGCTTTTCGGGCCCTCAATGCTGCCTCACCAAATTGTTTCACGATGTTTTTACATTCATAAAGAGTCAACTCACGAGGTGGATCGTAAAGCATTTGGGTGCTGGCTGCAGCAGAGCAGGAAACAGGCTGGTAGCCACAGATGGCTACACTGGTCTGTCTTCCAGAATGCATGATCTGGAGGGCCACCTTTGTTCCGGATCGATGGACTTCATCAGTCAATTTTTTAAGGGTTGGGATGTATTGATCATCTGAGATAGCGTTATTGAGGACAGATCGGGCACCGGGATAGTCAATGGCTGCTGCCTCGATGATTATTAAATCCGCTCCCCCTTTAGCCCTCAGACCATAGTAATAAACTGCCTGGTCTGTGAAGTGCCCCTGATAGGTATAGTTTGTACACATGGCTGGTATCACCAATCTGTTTTTGAGTTCCATTGTCCCGATTTTACCAGGTTGGGCCAACATTTTTGGTTTTATGCTCATCGTTTCTCCTTTCAACATCCTTCGAACCTTTTTTTGAGTTCCTTCCGTAAGACCTTGCCATATAGATTTTTTGGCAAATCTTCCAAAAAATATATCTTCTTAGGCCTTTTATAACCTGCCAGACGTTCTTTGCAAAACTCCATGAGATCTTCCGGGGTGGCCCTTATTCCCTCTCTCACTACCACGGCTGCTGTGATCACCTCTCCCCAGAATGGATCATCAATGCCAAAGGCAGCGACTTGAGCTACGACTGGATGGGTTGATAGGACTTCCTCCACTTCTCGAGGATAAACATTGAGTCCGCCTGTGATGATTTTGTCATGCTTGCGATCGACTAAATAGAGATAGCCGTCTTCATCCATATACCCAATATCACCGGTATGCAGCCAACCTCCTCGAAGGGCCTCTTCTGTTTTATCGGGTTGATTCCAATAACCACGCATGACCAGATCAGATTGCGTAATCACCTCTCCTATCTCACCAGGACCAAGAGGATGATCATTCTCATCCACGACCTTCACCTGAACTCCTGGATATTCTCTACCGGCTGAAGCCAATCGTCGTTCTCGGTTAGGATCACCATTCAAGATATGCTCCTGCCTTGAAAGATGGGTGATGGTGATAATCGATTCCGCCTGACCATAGGACTGATCGAGAATCGGTCCGAAGATCCTCAAAGCCTCTTTGATCCTCTCCACAGCCATGGGAGATCCGGCATAGGTAATCCGTTTTAAAGAGCTGAGATTGAAATGAGACCGTTCGGGATGATCCATTAACCCGATAAGAATGGTTGGAACAGTGGATAAATCTGTAATCTTCGATGTTTCGATTTCTTTAAACGCCTTCAAGGGGTCAAAATGACTGTGAAGATAGTTTGTGGCTCCCCGGATAATAAAGGGAAGGATTCTTACAGACCCGGCATGACTCAAGGCCCCAATGGTTAGAAGTTTGTCCTCATGGGTGATATCGTAGACATCGCAAAGAAGGAACTGAGTACACGTCAGGATATTACGATGGGTCAGCATGATGCCCTTGGGAGCACCGGTCGTACCAGACGTATACCAGAGATCAGAAAGGTCATCCAGAACCACATCGACCTTGGGTTCCTGCTCTGAGCCTTTTTGGAGGAATTCTTCATAGTCCATACCTGGCCCCTTACCCTTCTGGATGGCCCAGCGAACATCGGCAGAGATCTTTCCAACCGTTTCAACAAATTCAGGGCCATGAATCAGGACTTGTGCTCCTGAATCTTCAATTATCCCTTTAATCTCTGAAGGATGAAGCCGGGCATTTAGGCGCACCCAAACTAGTCCAGCCTTATAAAGGGCCAGATAAGATTCTAAATAAGCTAAGCTGTTGTGAAAAAGGAGGCCTACCCTATCCCCTTTTTTCAAACCGAGAGAAAGCAGACCATTGGCCAGTTTGTTGATTCTACGGTTGAGTTCAGGATAGGAGATAGGTTGACCGTCAATTACAAAGGCGGTCCGATCAGGAAAATAGTGTGAGCTTCGAGTGACGAGATAGCCAACATTCATGGGAGATTTCTCCTTATCTTAAAAATTTAAGCGATTAGTATGTGGACAGCAACGACTGCTGTTTCGCCAGCCACGTTTCCACCACCATTCTCTACCAGGCCGACATTTGGAGCAGGCTTGATCTGACGTTCACCTGCGTCGCCGCGCATCTGCCAGACAATTTCAGCCACCTGAGCCAGACCTGTGGCTCCGGCTGGATGCCCTTTGGCCGTCAATCCTCCAGAGGTATTGACTGGCAATTTTCCACCCAACCAGGTGATGCCCTCATCGATCATCCGACCGCTTTCACCTGGTCCGCAAAATCCCAATTCTTCGTAGAGAAAGAGTTCAACAGGTGCAACGGCATCGTGGACTTCTGCAACCTGGATATCCCGAGGCAACATCCCGGCTTCCTGATAGGCCTTGTTTGAAACGCGGGCTACAATACTCGGTTCGTCCCTCCTGGTAAAACCAAAGCTACCCAATACCGATGCCCCGATCCTAACAGCCCTCTTACCCATCATTTTGGCCATCTCTTCTGTTCCGATGAGCAAGGCTGCCCCTCCGTCTCCGAGAGGACAGGTCATGAGCAATGTGATGGGGTCGGCGATCATTCTGGAATTTAGCACCTCCTCAACGGTTACCCGATTGCGATATTGGGCATGAGGATTCAAAGCGCCATGATCATGGTTCTTGACAGCAACCTTGGCTAACTGCTTTCGAGTGATCCCATACCTTTCCATGTGGCCGCGGACACGCATCGCATAGATGCCCGTAAAGAGGATGCCCATTCTTCCTTCAATATCCTGATCCGACGATGTGGAAAGGGCCTTCAGGCTTTTTCCCGTGTCATCACAGAAAAGCTTCTCCACGCCCACCGCAAGGGCCAATTCGGCCTGACCTGAAGCTACTGCTCTGTGTGCCAGATAGAAGGCCGTTGATCCAGAGGCACAGGCATTCTCAACATTGATAATTGGTATCCTGGAGAGCCCCGCCTCCCTCAAAATGACCTGGCCACGGACTGACTCCTGTCCAGTAATCAATCCAGCATAGGCATTGCCCACAAAGGCAATATCAATATCGTGTGGATCAATATTTGATTCACGAATAACATTCCATACGGGTTCATAGGCTAAGTCCTGGAGCGTCCTGTCCAGAAACTTTCCAAACCGGGTCATGGAAACCCCAAGGATATAGGTCTCTCTCAATCTATCCTCCTTTGACCTTAATGTGCGTTGAATCGGCAGTTGGGTGTACTTCCCAACCTTTACCAAGCGAGTTTTTGCTATGTTTTGTGGGTAACATGTGTTGTCATCTGAGGCGATCTCTGCAAAATGTTTGGAAACTGAGTAGTTAACCGTTAAAAGGTGCTGCTGTAAAGGTTTTTCAGCACACCCAACTGCCTTTTGGAACGCTTTTATAAACTATAGGATTTGGTCATCCTTCAAAGGTTTAAATCGATATCCAACAACCACTCGATTCTCTTCATCCCTTCCCAACCTAACAATTTTCAAAACCATCTTGCAACCGACCTTGAGGCTCGATCCATCTCCATAATCGGTGAGAAGGGAAAAAATGCGTGGACCGTCCCCTGAAAGATCAATATAGCCTTGAGCGTGTGGAACGCTGTAACCAGGAGGAGCCATGCTGGCCACGACAAAAGTCATCAGGGTTCCCTGATCGCTTAATGGGACTTGTTTTATCAATCGGTCATCCAAACAACGGGGGCAATTTCTTCTTGAGGGGAAGTAGAGCTGCCCGCACTGATCACATCTGCTCCCCAGCAGGTGAAGGTCTTCGAGGTTTCTATCGGCGAGAGTGCCAGGTACCTCAGGTACCCATTCACTCGTTTTGACAATCTCGTTGATGTACTGGACCATCTCTTTTACTTCAGACCCTGGGGGAAAGATAGCGGCAACGCCCAATGCGCGAAGCTGATCGTAATCCTCTTCTGGGATGATCCCGCCGAGGACCACAGGGATATCTGTCGCGTTTAGGGCTTCCAACTCTTTCCTCAATTTTTTTGTAATCGCCAGGTGGGCCCCGACCATGGAGGAGATGCCAATGACATCCACATCTTCTTCGACCGCGGTTCTGGCCACCCCAGCAGGAGTCTGCCTGATGCCGGTGTAGATCACCTCCATACCTGCATCTCGAAGTCCATAGGCCACGACTTGGGCGCCTCGGCTATGCCCGTCCAATCCAATCTTGGCAACCAACACGCGGGGTATTCGACCCATTTTTTTCATATCCATGTAGCCCCCTCATGATAAATTCCCCAGACGTTGCCGAGGACCTGACACATCTCTCCAATCGTGGCATAGGCTCGGACACAGTCGATCAATGCGGGAACTGAATTCTTGCCGAGACGAACCTCCTGATCAAGGCGACGAAGGCATCGCTCGACCTCTCCATTGTCCCGTTCTGATTTGAGGCGATGAAGCTTCTGAATGACCCTTTCCTGCACTGCCTCGTCTACCTTGAAACACTCAATTTTAACCTTCTCCCTCTCCTCCCTGAAGCGATTCAAACCCACAATAATCCGTTCGTCTTTTTCGATCTCTTGTTGATATTCGCCGGCAGCCTTGCGGATGAGCATCTGATAGAATCCTTCTTCAATCGCCTTCTGGACGCCTCCTTTTTGGGTGATCTCATCCATCAACTTTAAAGCCCTTGCCTCGAGCTTATTCGTCAAAGACTCGATATAATAGGAGCCACCCAAAGGGTCCACCACATTGGCAATACCTGTCTCATTGGCCAGGATATGCTGGGTCATCAAGGCAACGTGAGCTGCTTCCTGGGTTGGAATGGACAGGACTTCATCCATGGCATTCGCTGAAAGGCTCTGAGCTCCTCCCAAGATGGCGGCCAAGGCTTCGATGGTGACGCGCACTATGTTATTGAGAGGTTGCTGAGCGGTCATGGTATAGCCTGTGGTGTAGACTCGGATGAAGCACTTCAAACTTTCCGGTTTCTTGGCATGATAGCGATCTCTAAGGAGACGAGCCCACATCCTGCGGAAGGTCCTGTACTTGGCAATCTCTTCAAACAGGTCCATAGGAACGGAGAGCTGGCACTCCATAGAAGGAGCGAATTCATCCACATTCAGGCCTCGGCTGACAGCTTCGTCAATATAGGCTTGAGCATTGGACAAGGTGAAGGCAATTTCCTGAACAGCTGTTGCCCCGCCCTGTCTCATGTGGGACCCACAAACCACAATTGACTTAAAATGGGGATGGTGACGGGTGCAGTATTCAACAGCATCAATTGAGAATTTCAAAGAGGGAGTGGGCGGGAAGATGTAGGCCCCTCTAGCCACAAACTCCTTCAGGACATCGTTTTGCAAAACGGTGGTGTACTGACTTGGATCCAGGCCCTGTTTTTCCCCCAAAACCAGAAAGAGGGCTAGCATGATCGGGCCGATGGCATTGGCTGTGGTAAAGATCTGGCGAGGCTGATTGAGAGGAATACTATTGAAAATTTCCTCCATATCTCTCAAAGAATTGATGGACACCCCCGCCTTTCCCACTTCTCCATCTGCTAATTCATCATCCGACTCAATGCCTAACTGGGTTGGCAGATCCAGGGCCAAGGCCAGGGCCGTCTGTCCTTTGGAGAGAAGATATTTAAATCTTTCATTGGTTGCCTCTGGGTTGCCAAAACCAGAATACTGCCCCATGATCCAAAAATCTGCCCGATACATGGCCGGATAGATTCCTCGGGTATAGGGAAATTCTCCGGGAAGCCCCAGGTCCTTCTCAGGATCAAAACCCGTTTTCAGGAGTTCCTCCTGATCGTAGATATCGGCCAGCTCGATTTTGGAATTTGAATGGTAGACGGGTTTTCTTCTTCCCCTTGTTTTGTAATCGATGTCTAATAATTCTTTCCATTCCTCATTCTTCATTTCATCCTTCCTCATTGAGCAGAGTTGTTTTCACTCAGGGTCTCAAACAGGGTTTGGGCTGAGTCAGTCAAACCTGAGACATCGAGGATTGCCTCAATTCGATCCATGCTCTTCTTGGACAAGAAGAGTCCTGCAACTCCACGAAATTTTTCTTTGGTCATTAAGGAGGGGAGGGGATTTTCTGGTTCACCCAGAGGATGGCTTACCTTTCCATGAAGAGGTTTTCCATTCCCTATGTCAACCTCTACGAAGGACCCTCTCTGATTGGGATAACGGCTTTCTATTTCTGGATCCACCTCCACCTTTACCTTTTTCATGATCTTGAGGATTCGTTCATTGGTGAAATGCTTCTCATCGAAAGCATCCCAGTCATTTCTGCCTAGTACCATCCTTGCACCTAGAGCATAGGGAATATTGAAATAGGCGTCTCCCCGTTCATTCAGGGAATGGATCTCTGTTTCGACTGCGATCTTATAGGTTCGAACCTGTACCTTCTTAATCTGTGATGGGTTGATCTTATTCTCTCTCAATATCTCTGCCAAGGCATCAATGGAAGGATGAACATGTCGGCAACCGGGATAGGGCTTCAAATAGCTGCCTTTGATAGCGTATTCATGTTCAAGGGGTTTGTCGATGGGAGGATGAGGAGCATTTCCCAAATAGGCAGGGTAGAACCCCTCTTCAATGATGTGAGGATATCCTGAGTGGCCGGCTCCCGCCATCATGGCAGCGGCCATGCCGCTGCGGACAGACCAGGCAACCTGAAGAGGCTGGGTTTCACCACTCCGAAAAGAAGACATCAATCCAGCACTGCCGAGGGCTGCCAGGCAGAGGGCATTTTGAGTGGTCGCTAAATCATATCCTAAGATTAAGGAGGCGGCAGCTGCCGCACCAAAAGGCGCAGTAATCGCTGTGGGATGAAAACCTCTTCTCGTAAATTCAGGATTGCCACTTCTGGCCAAACGGACTATGACGTCATATCCAGCAATGGCTGCCTTGTCAATGGCCTCCCAACTTTTCCCTTCTGATAAGGCAATGATCGTCGGTATAATCACCGAGGCAGGATGACAGGCCCCTTCCCGGGAGCCATCCTCAAAAACAGAGGCATTGATGGCGAAGGCCCAGGCCATACCGGCGTCTAAAGGATTTATCCTTTCCGAACCGCTGGCCGGCCAACCACATCCTCTAGAAACCCTCGGGCAAGATTGGGTGAGATCCTGAAAAACTTTGCTCCTACATCCAATAAAGGCTCCTGCAATGGCATCGAGCATGTGTTGCCGGACAGTTGCACGGTCCTCGCCTGAAAACCGTGTTGACCCAATTCGATCCACGAGCCAAGCCAGATAGCGAGCAATTCCAGAATTTTTTTCAGCGGACACAGAACCCAATTTCTTTCCCTTGAGCTGTTCTTTAGGTGAAGATGGAGGAAAAGATATATTCTTTTCCAGCCTTGATATGGTGTTTGATTAACCCTTTGGCGCTCTCTACATCTTTTAGGCTGATGGCCTTAAATATTTTGTTATGCTCCACAACAACTTCTTTTGCCCGACCAGCAGGTAGACCTTCGATGCGGTGGCGAAGAAAAATCCGCTGATAGACCTCCCGAAAATAATCGGTCAAATAGGGATTTTCAGCCATCTGAACATAGCAGGCGTGGAATTCCTGATCGAGGGTAAACCTTCCCCTACTTACCTGTTCGAGGACTGCCTTTTCATAGAGACTCTTTTGTCTTCTCAGGAGGTCAAGTTTTTCAGAGGTGAGTTTTCGAATGGCCTTCCCGATTGCGCCCAGTTCAATGATTTCCCTGATCTCGTAAAGGGCATTCGCCTCTTCACGGGTGATCTGGTGAACGCTGTAACCTTGGTTAGGAACGAAATCTAGAAAACCTTCATTGGCCAAAATACTGAGGGCATTATTCACTGGGGTCCGACTGACCCCCAATCGCTTGGCCAAGTCAACAAATACCAGCCTTTGCCCCGGAATGATATCGTAGTTGAGCATCATCTCTTTGATCTTCCGGTAAGCCATCTGCGTCAGATTTTCCTCGCTCCTCACAAGGGCCTTCGGTTGTGCCCTTCTTTTGTCTGCCAATTACCTTCAACCTCCTCATTTATATTTTTTGGGTACTTTGATGTTCAGCAGTTTTGCAAGATTAAGGCCCAACATATTGGCCCGGTCTTGGTCGGTGATGGGAGGATAGCCCCAACCTTCCTGAAGTTCCTTCGGAATTTGGAGATTTAAGATGGCTTTCACTGAAAGGTCTGCTGGAGAGGCCGGCCAATCCGTACCGAAGATGATCTTTTCACTCCCTCCCAGGATATTCATGATCGATCCCACCATATGGGCCAGCTTCATGGGTGCATAATACAAAGGCCCTAACATGCCGCTCATCCCTACATAGAGGTTACGATGTTTCCAGGCCAAGGAGTTTAAAATATCATTTTCTGGCCATCCAAAATGGTAAGCTACAATCTTTAGCTCTGGAAAAGTCAGACAAATATTGTCCAGAAGCATGGGTTGACAGTACTCCGAATGTCCGCCCACAGCTAAGCCTGTGTGAATAAAGACCACCGAATTCAATTCAAGGCATTTTTCATAGAAGGGAAACAGATCCGGGTGATTGAATGATCCAGAATCTTCTGGGGAATAGATCTTTGTAGACTTAAATCCATACTCTTTGTGTAGAATTTCCAGTTCCTTGATGGCATTATCCACTCCCCGGATGAGATGAGGACCTACATTGGAACAGCCGATAATACGATCGGGGTATTTTTGCATGGCCTCAATCGTATGGTAATTGGTCGAGCAGGGAACACCGTTATAAGACATATTTAAAAAGGATTCCCTCAGCATGCAGGCCATGTCGATTCCAGCTTCATCCATGGCTTTGATTAACCCTTCCAACGTCCAGTCCGATGGTTTTTCGCGCCTTTCTTTAGTGATCGGGTTGGTATTCCACCATTTCCCGGTAGGTGATTCGGCGGGTTTGGAAAAATAGGCACTCGCCGGATAATAACTAATATGCTTTCGAAACTCCCAGGGCATGATGTGCGCTTCAGAGTCTATGATAAAAAAATCCTTTTTAGCCATGATTCCCTCCTCCTATCAAAAAATTAAATTCAACAATATTTTTTCACCAAGGTCTGAAAATGACATTAAATATTGCATACAATATTACATTCAAAAACTTTTTGTCAAGTGTTTTTAACAAACCATTTTGGATAACTTCTTGGAAAGAAGGTTGCCTTTGGAATTTATTTCTTTCAGGGTAGAAAGCTTTCTTCGCTGGGTAATGATGGGGACAATCAATAGTAGTACCGCAAGGATCAAGAAACTAAGTGATAGGGGTCTGGAGACGAAGATGGAAAAGTTCCCCTGTGATAAGATGAGGGACTGGCGGAGGGCTTCTTCCAGCATTGGCCCCAATACCAATGCAAGCACCATGGGTGCCCCTTCATACTTCTCTTTATTTGAATGGATTTATTTATATAGCCTATATAGTCCACTCTCATCAAAAAGTCAATGTCGACACCTCGTCAGCGATGGAGAGTTTCTTTTCATGGGATCCGTCAAATCCTGAAAAGCATGAGCACTGCCGAGTTTTATGTGGCGGGTGCTGATTCGCGTCGGACTTATCTGACTGTGCCGAAAGCATTAGAGAAGGTCGTGGAAAAATCTGGTTTGAATCTTAATCAGATACACCTGATAGAAATCCAGGAGGCTTTTGCTGCACAGGTGCTGGCAGACCTGAAAATGATGAATCTCACGGAAAAAGATTATCCAAGAATCAATGTCAATGGATTTGGAATATCCCTTGGGCACCCTATTGCCTGTACGGGCACACGGGTGCTCGTCACGCTTCTCCATGAGATGGAGCGGCGTAACAGCCGCTATGGTTTGGAGTGTATCTGTGGAGGAGGTGGCTTGGGCTTTGATCATAGAAAAACTTTGATTGATATCATATAGGGGCAAATTCAACCTCCAATCATTTTAAGAGCCTTGAACATTCGAATTAACTTAATATCCCTTTCTCTACACACCTCAGCTTCAGTTCGACCCTTATAATCGTAGAAACCCTTGCCTGTTTTTACACCCAAACATCCTTGTTTGACCAGTTCAAAAATCTTCTTTGGTTTATAGTCCAGCGGGGTAGGTGGAAAAGAGGGTTTTTCCAAATTCCGAGCACTCAAATCAAGTCCACCAAAATCGAATCGTTGTACTACCCCCACAACCATCATACGAAGGGCAAGCCCCCATTTAGCTGCGTCATCCAACTCCTCGGGAGACAGATAATCATTATCAAGAAGAAAAAGTACCTCACGCTGGAATGCAAATTGGAGGCGGCTGACTACATAACCGGAAACATATTTTTTAAACACCACGGGCCTTTTATTCATCTCCTTCAATATTTGGACCATCAACTCGATGTTGACTTCATCAGTCTTGGGACCCTTCACCACATCCACCAAGGGAATGATCTGTGGAGGAGCATACCAATGTGCTATGAGAACCTTGTCCGGACGGGATGTCTCCACAAAATCGAAGATGTTGAGAAAGGTCGTATTGCTCGCCAGCAAGGCTCTGGGAGGACAATACTTATCCAGTTGAGCAAAAACTTCTTTCTTTGCATCTTTATCTTCCGCCATTGTCTCAAAGGCAATATCTGCATTATGGGCCGCTTCTTCAATGGATGTAGTAGGAGTAATTCTACTAATTATGGTTGGAATCAATTTCTGATCAACGATCCCCTCTTCAGCCATGGCGCTTAGGCTTGGTTTTATCAATGATAGGGCCCTATCCAGGGTCTTTTGGGTTCGGGACATCATGGATACCTGATAGCCTGCTTGAGCAAAGGATTGAGCAATCCCATGCCCCATGGTCCCAGCTCCTATCACAGCAATTTTTTTGATACCTTCCTTCATCCGATTTCCTCCTTGTTAATCTATATCGATGATCATTACTAAGGCTGTAACTGGTTCAGCTCCAATGACTTGAACCTCTCGCTCCTCGCCAGGAGCGATGTAGATTAAATCACCTTGGCTAAGGAGATATTCTTCTGTCTTTCCTTTAACTAACATTGAACCCGATATAATGAAGTAAGCCCTTTCCTTTGGCGACGACGACATCTCTGCTCCACCCTGTGGAAGGAAATGGGAAAGACTGACGCTCAGGCGACGACTGTCTTTCGCAGCCTCTATCTTACGGACAGCCCAGCAACCGGAGTGGCCTTTCGCCTCATAGGGATTTCCATCTCCCTTTTTAATCATTTTCATTGCCATAGACCTCCTTTCTTGGCTGATTTTTTCTCAATGCCTTCAGCCGATCGCTGTTAGTCCCCCATCAAGGTATATGATCTGACCCGTAATAAAGTCTGAAGCCGCTGAGGCTAAAAAGATACAGACCCCCACCAGATCCTGAGGTTGCCCTACACGTTTTAACGGAACATTGGCAAGGTATTTTTGAAGACGCTCTGGATCCTGTAGGGTTACTGCGGCCAGTTCCGTATAGATTAATGAAGGGGCGATTGCATTTACATTAATGTTATAGGGTGCCCACTCGGAAGCTAATGACCTGGTAATCATATCTACAGCACCTTTCGTAGCACTATAACCTTCGTTCCCACCCCAAAGGGTCGCCCTTACTCCTCTAACCGATGACAAATTGATGACTTTCCCCTTCTTCTTTTCAATCATTATTTTTCCAAATTCACTGCAAGATAGCATTGTACCTTTCACATTCACATTGAACATGAGGTCCCAGTCCTCCACCGGGAAGTCAGCCGCAGGCCTTTTTAAATTTGCCCCTTGGGAGTTCACAAGAATGTCCACGGTTCCGAATTTTGATACGACCTGTTTAACTAATTGGGCGACACTTTGTTTGTCAGTGATATCGACTTGAAATGCACTAGCCTCTGATTTGGTTTCGGATTGAATTTTTTTTGCTACTTCTTCTAACTTAGCCATATTACGACTGGCAACTACAACTTTAGCTCCTTGGCCGGCTAATCCTTGCGCCATAATTTCACCAATACCTCCTGCGCCTCCGATCACCACACCCACCTTACCATCCAATCTAAACAGATCCTCCATCTTCTTCCTCCGCAAAATCTATCTTTTAAACAATTTTTTATGAGACTCTGAGTCCCAGTATCTTCCTTGCTTCGTCCTGGGTTGCGGGTTCTTTATTCAATTCCCGAGCAATTCTTACTGCGCGGGCTACGAACTGAGCATTATTTTTGACCAATTCCCCCTTGCGATAATAAATGTTATCCTCCATTCCAACCCGGATACATCCTCCGAGGATCATGCTCATGGTGGTGAGAGGAAGTTGTGCAGAGCCCACTGCCGTTACGTTGAATATTACATCCTCGGGAAGAAACTCAATTAGTGAATTAAGATACTTGGGGGTCGCATCCAAGGCGCCCTGATACGTCATCCCTAAGACGAGGTTGATGTAGTAAGGTTTTTCCACGAGGCCTTTCTTGATCAGATTTTCAACTTCCCGGAACATCGCATGGCTATATATTTCCATCTCGGGTTTGACTCCCATTTCCCTCATCCGTGTTACATAGGTCTCAATATCCTCTCTCAAATTCGAAAAAGGAATACCCTTATACTGGCCTGAAACCCGCATTAAACTGCCCATATTGAGAGAGGCCATCTCAGGTTTGGCATGGAGGCATTCGATTCGTTGTTCAAACGTGAGATTAGGACCACCTCCTGTTGAATCCTGAAGGATGATATTACACTTTGAACGGATTCGGTCATGGATCTCCTGAAAAACCTCTTTGGTCCCTGTGGACTTGCCTTCTTTGTCCCGGGCATGAATATGGCATATCGCGGCCCCTTCTTGATAGCAAGCATAGGCCGACTCGGCAATTTCCTCGGGCTGCTCAGGGAGATTGGGATTCAACGCTTTTGTCACCAATGGCCATGCCCCTGTCTGAGCCACGGTGATAATCACCTTATCTTCAGGTAACTTAATCATATTCGGTTCTCCTTTCCACTCATTCAAAGAATTTTTTTAAGTTTACAGAGAATCATACAATGATCTTCGACATGTTTTTTGTTTTTCGATAAGAAACATAAAAGGTTCAGCTGCGAGTTAATTCAATCCTGTATTTGTAAAGATCTGGCCGAAAATAGGTTGTCGCTGTAAACATCGGTGAACCGTCTCTGGCATAATAATCTCGTTCGATGATAAGAACCGGGGTCTTTGGTTTGATGGAGAGACTTTCCGCTACCACTTTATCAGCCAATCTAACATCTATGGTCTGATTCGCGCGGTGGACTTTGGTTTTCATCTTTCCTTCGACAAAGGTAATAATTTCGGTGGTCTCGCTCAGCTCTTGTGGGGAAATCATTTTGCCCAAACTGGGCGGGAAATAGAGAAAAGAGTAGCCGAAAGGTCCCTTCGGAATGAAACGAACAATCTCGAGTTGAAAGACCTTTTGGGTCGGTTCCAGTTGGAGTATGTCGGCAACGTGTGAAAGTGGGGTGACTTCTTTATATTCTAACACCTTTATTAGGGACCCTTTACCGGCAGCGATGAGGTTTTCTATCGTCCCCTTCAGCAATAGTGGTTTCAGTCCAGCTCTTTCTATGACAAACGTCCCCCTTCCACGATCTCGGTATATCAGTCCGTCCTTCATTAGCTCCGAAAGGGCCTGACGAACAGTTGCTCGACTGACGTTATACTCCGTACAGAGTTCTGCTTCAGAAGGTAGGCGCTCATTGCCCTTCAGTTCGTTTGATAGAATTTTGGACTTGAGGATATTCTTGAGCTGATAATAAAGAGGCATTGGACCTTGGTCGAGTATCATGGCTTAGGTTTATTAAATTATTATGACGATGATATATCATAATGTCCGTATAAAATCAAGAAGTAATTTTAAATGCTCCTGCATCTCGCATAAGTGCAAAGGAAATTTCGCTCGTGATTATTTAGCGTGATAAAAAGGATAGACGGTCAGGGGAATAGGGTATTGAGCATGAAAAGATTTTCATATAAATAATTCATTAGAACTGAGATGAATTTCTATACAAAAGGATCGTGCTGATTGTCTTTCTTCAACCCATGCTGGCGACCTGCTTTTTCTGTGCAGGTTTCGTAGCCCTTTCTCGAATGGGCTCCCCAAGTATCAAAAATGTTGCTGTCTCGTTTACGGTTCCGGTTGCCTATCTTCTCGGAGGTGGGGCCATTCCCGCTGGGATCGGACTCATCGGAGAAGCAGGATCCCTCTCCCTGGGATTCATTATCTTAGGAGGGTTGATTCTCGGGGGTATGATCCTCGTCCGGTACCTGAAATTTACCGATCCATTCTGATCAACCTGAGATCCCACAAAGATGAAAAAGAAAGGAGCAGCCTGCCTTAAAAAGGCTGCCCCTTTCTGTCACGGTCGGATATTCGCTCCTTACTTCTTAGAAGGGACGATCGCGTCCTTGCAGGCCTTTGCGATGCGCATCTTTACCACGGTCTTGGCTGGAATTTTGATCTGCTCGCCCGTTGCAGGATTGAAGCCCATTCGGGCCTTTCGCTTGGAGAGGACGAGCTTTCCGATTCCCGGCAGGGTGAAAGATCCGGCCTTCTTCGTCTCGCCGATCGATAGGGCTGCTACCTCGTCGATGATCATTGCAGCGATCTTCTTGGAGAGATCAAATTTCTTGGCAAAGTGGCTCACAATCTGGGACTTCGTCAGGGGCTTCTTCTCGGCCATGTCTTTTTCCTCCTTTTAGAAATGGATTTTATGAAATTCCTTTCTAAGGCAGAAGTATAAAGGAAAAGAACTATAAAGGTCAAGAAAAAAATTAGAGTCTTTCGTCGTCAGGTGTTCTTAGTGGCTTTTTTTCCCAGTGTAAACGCTATAAAAATTTCTTCATAGAAGGGAGGCAGTACAGCCTCTTCGAGGTTGAAAGAGGATATGGTTTGTGATAAGAGATTATTCAAATTTGTCAGCGAATCTAATTCACACTCCAAGGCCTGAAAAATAATTTCCTATTATGATGATGGAAACCTGGAGAGATGTTCGAGTATAAGCAGAGGTGTTCTCCGCAATGAGGGATATTTTGGCCATTGACGTCGGGACAACGGCATTCAAGATTGGTGTCTTCAGTCCCGATTTAGAAAGAAGGTGTGAGACATCCAGGAGCTACCAAATCAATCTCTATGATCATGGAAAGGCGGACATAGAACCCGAGAAATGGTGGTGGGCCCTTCGCGATTCTTGTGTTGAATTGAAGGGCTTTCTTTCATCGGTGGACATCATCTCTTTCTCAGTCACAACACCGGGCTTTGTCGCCATGGACGAAAACGGGAAAGCACTCGGTCCTGCGATTCTGATGTTAGATGGTCGTTCCCACAAGCAGGCCAAAGAAATTCGGGAGAAGGTGGGGGAAGAGAAATTCCTCCGCGAAACATGCAACCTACCTGTTTCCGGAGGCTCTTCTCTCTGTTCTATTCTTTGGATTCGGGAAAACCAACCAAAAATTTGGGATGCGACAGCAAAGTTTGGGCATTGTAATACTTATATGGTGAAACGCTTCACAGGCGAATGGGCCATTGATCCATCAACTACTTCGATTACTGGACTTTATAATACAGCTCGTCATGATCTGACCTGGAACAAAGATGTGCTCACACTGGCTGAGATACCGGAAACCAAACTTCCACCCCTGATGCAATCCTATCATAAGGTGGGAAAAATCCTGCCCGAGATCGCCGGAGAATTGGGTTTACCTGAGAATTGTGATGTTTTATGTGGAGGGAATGACGCTGTTCTTGCCGCATTGTCGGGAGGGTTTACGTCTCCCGGCGATATCAATAATATCTGTGGAACCTGTGAGATTACAAATGTATGTGTGGACAAACCTGTGAGTTCAAGGAATTTCAATGTCCGCTGTCACGTCATCCCCAATCGATGGATGACCTTCTTTGTGCTTAACACTGGCGGTCTGGCTTTGGACTGGTTCCATTCTCTGTTCTGTGGGGAGATGACCCAGGACCAATTTTATAATGAGTATGTTCCATCTGTTTTGGATAGCTTCTTTGGAAGGGATGATCGTGATCGTTTGGAGGCCGATCTTCCTGAATATGTACCTTTCTTGCAAGGATGTCGATACAGTTTAGAACAGTTGACAGCGAGCTTTTCTGGTCTCACACTGGAGACAACACGAGAGAAGATGCTTCTTGGAATGATCAAAGGGAATGCCGTCTACCACGGAGGGCATCTAAAAGAAGTCGCCAAATTGGTGAAATTGGGTCGGACAGTGATGACCACAGGGGGAGGAGCAAAAATCAGGGGATTCTTGGAAGCGAAAAAACGCTGGACAGGTGACTTTGAATATCTCTATCAAGATCAATCCTCCCTCTTAGGCGCTGCCATGCTCGGCCAATTCTACCAGATAGGAAAATATGTTTGAGTGTAGGCCGGGAGTCATCCCTTTTTAGAGCTAATCTCGACTAAAACTCATGATAGTTCAATCATCGGTTATGTTAAACGGGTTGCAGACATTCGAGAAGCAAATTTCGGCGGGAAATCTCTATAAGCATGTAGAATATCTCTCCGTGAATATCGGTGAACGACATCTATGGAAGGAGCATTCCCTAAACAAGGCCGCAGAGTATATTGAATCGACCTTTATGGAGTGTGGATATGCCGTGCAGCGCCAAACGTATTCATGCTATGGTAAAAATGTCTCAAATCTGATTGCTGAAAAGACCGGGACTGACAACAAGGTAGTTGTCATCGGTGCCCATTATGATACCGTTCCCGGGACGCCCGGCGCAGACGACAACGCCTCCGCTGTTGCCGCCTTATTGGAGCTGGCAAGGTTGCATAAGACAAGCCTCAACAAAAAACCGCTCCTCTTTGTTGCCTTCGTGAATGAAGAACCTCCTTGTTTCGGATCGCACAACATGGGGAGTATGGTTTATGCAAAACATCTGAAAGAGCACGGGGTCTCCGTTGAAGTGATGGTTTCTCTGGAGATGATTGGATTCTTCAGCAAAGAACGTATTCAGAACTACCCACTTCCGGGTATGCGGCTTTTTTATCCTAAAACGGCAGATTTCATTGGAGTTGTAGGAAATTTTCCCTCTCGCAAATACGTCTCTTTTTTCAAGAAAGGGATAAAAAAACATTCAGCCATAGATTCAAGATCTTTAACGGCACCAGAATATCTGGGAGGCATCAATCTTTCAGATAACTATTCGTTCTGGCACCACGGATACAGAGCTGTCATGATCACTGACACATCATTCTTCAGGAACGAGAATTACCACCGGGAACCCGATACCATCGACACCCTCGATTTTGATAGTATGGCCGAAGTGGTTAAGGGTTTGTACTTTAGCTTGCTGGAGTTGTAAGAAGTAAAGGGGACGAAGCATATACAACCGTCCCGTTTTCTTCAGTTGTTGATTAAGTTGAATAACAGGGTTAACATGGACCTGACCGAGTTTGCTGGAGACGCCTGTAGAAAGTCGGGCACTTAAGTCTAGCCAAAGGTATTTGGAATTTTCTGTCGATTTATCAATTCCGAAATCCGAATATCGAAATCCGAAACAAATTCGAAATTCAAATATCAAAATTCTAAACTTTTCCGTTTGGAAAATTTGTATTTTGAACATTTGTGCTTGTTTCGGATTTCGTGCTTCGAATTTAGGATTTCAGGGACCAGGCTGATCGTTTTGAGGTAAGAATGTGAGAAGAAAATGCCACAGATTTAAGCACGTTAGAATCTTACCAAGAAGGAGGGGCCTTGAATCGCAAGGGACAGGACCGAAGGATTTTTGAAGAACTGATCAGGTTTCTGGATAAGAAGAGAACCTCAGGAACATTCCCTGATCAGCTCATGCTCGAGATAGGCAAATTCTTTGTGGGAACGCCTTATGTGGCCGGCCCGCTCGAAACGAAGAGGACCGAACACCTTGTTGTCAATCTGAGAGAGCACGACTGTGTTACTTTTGTCGAAAGCGTGGTCGCTCTGGCATGGCATGTAAAATCCCGGGGAAAATCTTTTGATGCCTTTCGGAGGTTACTCCGGAAGATACGTTACAGACATGGGCGGTTACAGGGCTACTCCTCGCGGCTTCATTATTTTTCAGACTGGATTCATGATAACCAGAAGAAGGGCATGGTAAGGGATGTCACAGGGGAAATCGGGGGCAGGCCCTTGAGGAAACCCATGACTTTCATGACGACACATCCTAATCTCTATCCTCCGCTAAAAAATGCGGCGAACCTTCGGAAAATGAAGTCTGTTGAAAGGACGATCAGCAAAAGACCCCTTTTTTTCATTCCAAAGAAGGCCCTGAGGTGTTTGGAGGATCGGATTCGTGATGGCGATCTCATCGGAATCACAACGAATACAGAGGGCCTTGATGTTCAGCATGTGGGGCTTGCAGCAAGAGTGAAGAATCGAATTCGCCTGCTTCACGCCTCCAGCATCGAGGGCAAGGTTGTCCTCTCAAAAAAGACACTCTACCGGTATCTGATGCAGAGCCGAGCTCGCTCCGGCATTATGGTGGCAAGAGCTTGCTGACAAGGGTTCGAGGATTCCAGGATTCTAGGGTTCAAGTACTTCTGTTTACTGCCTTCTGCCTACTGAGAACCGTTGACCCCTCGACCCTTCAATCCTATCTTTTGATTTATATCATAGCGTCGATGGCCTTTTCCACGATCTTTCCTTCCAGGGATACTTCCCTGTAGATGGACTCCACAGCAGCTCCGTCCAGCCGTTCGAAATCTTTTTCCACAGGGGTGATCAGGACGCCCCCCATATCGATAACACCCGGGCTGACCACAACCCGGGCATCCCCTTCCCTGAAAAAGGCGGCGGGACGGTGTTTTCGCCGCGGAAAGATCACGAGACGCCATTTCCTTTCTTCGTGGAAGCCGGCGATATTCATCATGGGCTCCTCGTCTATGAGAAGAACCTTTTTCAGGGCGTTCAGATAATCCTTGAAAGCACTCCCCACGGCCATCGGGTCATCTCCCTCCAGGATGATGACTTCCCGTCCCAGATCTCTCAGGCGATAGAGGAGAACACCGTCAACCTGTGTCATCAGAGTGAGTCTTTTCTCCTCCCGGATTTCTTTCTCGATTGGCATCTGTCCCGATGGGGTAGCCTGAAAATGAAGGTGGCCGGGTGCGGAAGCACCGCATTTTGGTCCGTTGTAGAGGACCATCCAGCCGGAACCGAAATCAGCCATGAGCTGAAGAAGGGTCTCGATATTTTCAGCGATGGCCTGAAGGCGATGGTCTAAATGGGAGACGGTGAAGTGAGAAGAGAAAACAGGCATGGGATTACAGAGTATGAGGTGTTCGTTTCGATGGAGAATACCTTTCTGGCCTTCAGGAAGATGATCCAGGCAGACGAAACATCGCCGCTCGTTTACATTTTTTTCACCCACACTGGCCGTACTGCTCTTGATCCTTCTGGGATTGTACTGGAGGCGGACGGAAAATCCCCTGCACGGGACATCCCGCTCCTTTACGTCCTTAAGCGATTCGTAGCCTTCCCGAAGATCCTGCCAGACCTTTTTCTGCTCTGATAGGAGCTCGAGACAAAGTTCGGGGAGACTCAAACTTTCCTCTCCGTCGAAAGTGGTATAAGTCTTCTGGTTGAGAGATGTCGGTCGGATGATGATTCCCATGGCTGTCGATCATCCTCCTTGATTCATTTTCTGCCGGGCGAGAATTTCGTCGGTCCGGATCTTGTCCTTGAAGGCATCGTTTCGGTTTGCCTCTTTGATGCCGAGAGCCGCGTCGGTGTTGCCAGACCAGCGTCTGCAGAGGTAGAGGCTTTCATAGATTCTTCCAATCCGGTATTCCCGGCAGATTCGCAGCGCGGCTGCGTAATCCTCACCGTAGCTCACGTTGGGAAAACCGATTTTTCGCATGAGGTCGGTGTTGAAAGCCCGCGGGGCACCCAGACCGTTGATGCGCAACGCATTGTTGTGACCGTTCTCCTCGGTCCATTCGCGGTGGTCGATAAGGCCCGGCGGAATCTCCTCCAGCCTAAAATCGACGAGGGTATAGGAGCCGATCACCATGGCATAGTTGCCCTGACGGAGCATGTCGACCATCTTCTGCAGGGTGCGGGCACTGCTGTAAAGATCGTCCGAATCGAGCTGAACGGCATAGCGGCCGCAGGCTTCGTGCCGAAGGGCCTCGTTCCAGCAACCACCGATGCCAAGATCGGTCCTCTTCGGGACGATGTGCTTCAGACGAGAATACTGGCTGGCGAGATTGGAGAGGATGGCCGTTGTTCCGTCTGTCGAGTGGTTGTCCACGACGATGATGTTGAATGGAAAATCCGTTTCCTGCAATAGGGCGCTTTTCACGGCCTCGGCAATCGTCTCTTTCCGGTTCCGCACGGGAATGACGACAGAGGCCTCCGCCAGGAAGGATGTCGGTGTTTGCTCGACCTCCCTGAAGTGATCAGGTGGCAGATAAGCCCCGATCTTCTTCAAGTAATCCGTGAAGACGGTCTCCATTTCCTTCTGGACGGTTCGATTTTGAGGATCAACGTATGCAAATATCTTATCCTGTAGGGGCAATTCATGAGTCGGCACGACTGTCGTTCCAACAATTGCCCCTACGTTCCTGATCACAGAGTAGAGTGGCTCCTTCAGATGATACACAGAGTTGTCGATGGAGACCTTCAGGCGAAGATCGTAGAGGGAGGCAAATTTAACACCGGGTATTACGCCGTATTTTTTCAGGGCCTTCCGGACAGCTGGGACCGAAAAGAGGATCATGGCGCCGAAGTCAAAATCATCGCGGACGCTCCCAAGCTGATAATCATTTAATGGATGAAGGGTCTTTCCGTGTTCGCTTCCGTCATAGAAATCCGAATAGACCAGGCCTGCCTTCGTGGACTCAGCCTTCCTCAGAATTCTCTCCAGGGCTTTAGGCTCGATGGAAATTTGTTGGGTCTCCGGTAAGAGAAGAAGGTACTTCGTTTGGATCCCGGCCAGAATCAGGCTGAGTGTTTCGTGTGACAGAAGGGGTCCGGCGACAAGAACACGACACCTGTCCATTTTGAAATGAACCGGCTCCTGACTTACGATCACGATAGCTTCGACCAGGGCTGACTTCGTCAGGAAAAGCAGGGTTTTCTCAAAAAAAGTTTCTGGGCTATGAGGAATGACTATGGTGATAGGCTTCATTCAGATTGATAGAATATATAACGCCATTGGGCTCACCCGAACGCGTTTATGCGTTTCCGGTGGAATGGGTGAGGTTGTTCAATAGCACTCGTAGATCACGCCAGACATAATGCAGGGAAGGAATTTTTTCTCACCCAGGTGCTTGCTTAAGGCGATGTTCAACAACCTCGCATTTTGTAATATACAATTTTTTTAAACTTTTTTGAAGTGAGGTATGATGTTTTTGAAATCGAGTGTCCCAAATGTGGTTATCAGGTTGAGTTCTTTAAATTTGATGTGAAGAGGAAATGCAGGTGTGGTCACGAAATGGTCAACCCGAAGATCGATTTTGGATGTGCTCAGTGGTGTTCCTATGGAGATCAATGTATCGAATCATTACCCGAAGAGATTAGGGTGATACAGAAGGAAGAACAGAATAAGCGTTTGAAAGAGAGAATTATCCAGGAAGTGAAGAAATACTTTTCCCATGATGTGGAAAGTGTGAACCATAGCCTCAAAGTAGCCAAATATGCAGAGGAGATTCTAAAGATAGAAGGTGGTCATCCCCACGTCGTTCTTGGAGCTGCTTATCTTCATAATATTGGGATTAAGGAGGCAAAGGGAAAATACGGAAGTCCTTCCTTAAAGGATTACGAGAGAGAAGGCGCATTGATTGCAAGAGCCATTTTAAAGAAATTGAATATTCAGAAAGAGATCTACGATGAGATCTCTGATATGATCGTACACCATCATCACCCCAGGGAAAGAGAGACGCTCCATTTTCAAATCTTCTACGAGGCGGATTGGTTAGCCAATTTGGAAGAGAAGAGAAACCTCCAGGATCGGGAGAAAGCAGAAGAAATCATCGGAAAAGTATTCCAGACAGTGACAGAGAAGAATTTGTCAAAAGAACTCTTTAAGCGATCAGGGCATTTGGAAGAAGATTATGGAAATGCATATATACAAACCTGATGTCAAGTCTTTCCTTGAGCTATTGGTTAGAGCCGCCAACAATGAGTCTGCCTAACAATCTACAGAGGGTTTCTTATTGCGAAGAAATATTCCCTGTTATCGTGGACGGACGCGAGTCCCTTCCTCAATCGAGTTGTCGGGGTGTGAAATCACCTCCTCACCCTCAGCCAGTCCAGAGCGAATCTCAGCTGCCAATCCGGTCCGATGACCAACCTTCATCTCGCGTTTGAGTGCCCTCCTGTTTTTTACCGCAAATACTGCCCAGCCATCCTGCTTGCGAAAGAGGGCACTGGCAGGGACCTGCAATACATCTTTTCCCTCCCAGATAATGAAGCTTGCCTCCATACGGTATCCGTCGCCCAAGCTATGTTTATTTTGGGTGGATGAAGTAATATCGACGATGACGAGCACCCGTTGTTCTTCTACGCCTAAACTCGAAATCTTTGTGAACCCGGCAGGCTCAATAACTCTAACCTTTCCTGAAAGAACCGAATTTCCGCCCCAGCGCTCAAAAAGGACAGATGTCCCGGGTTTGATCTTGACTGCATCTGCCGAGAGGACTTCGACTTTGACTTCCAGTTTTTCAGGATCTCCGATATCAATCAATGCCTCTCCAGACTGAACCACTCCTTCGCTCTCGCGATAGATCTTGAGGACACTGCCATTAACAGGAGCTTGGATCGTCACGATCTTGCCCTGAATTCTAGTATTCTCCGCAGCAGAGTGGCGAAGCGCAGTATGGGCCTTGTCGAGCTCAAACCTTGCAACCTTTACCGCAGCCTCGGCCGAGAAAAGGTTCGCTTCTGCACGTTTGGCTCCGGTCTCTGCCTGCTCCAAGGCATCTTTTGCAATATAGCCTCCCTCATAAAGCTTCTTGATTCGCTCAAGATTCCTTCGTGCATACTCTGCATCCGCTGCTGCTGCTCTCACCCTCTCCTCTTCGACTTTGAGTGAGGCCTCGGCCGATGAAACAGCAGCTTCCGCTGCCGCATGGCTTCGAGGGTCGAGAAGATTCGATTTCAGGGGTTCAAGCTCGACGAGGGTTTCTCCCTTTTGGACCCGATCACCCACATCGAGTTTGATGCGCCGCATGAATCCTGCCACAGGTGCAGAGACAACGAACCGATCTTTCACCCTTGTCTTTCCTTCTTCTTCCACTGTTACCTTGAGCGGTCCACGAGATACCTTCACCATGTCAACAGGTACAGGTTTTGGCATGAATCCGTAAACGATGGCTAATAAAACCACTACTGTAACGGTTATAACAATGATCCATCTACGTAATCGCATCTCTCCCTACTCCTTTGTTTTTAGGACTGCTACGAGATCCAGGTGATCCAGGCGGTGTCGCACGATCAATCCAGATAAACATGCAGATACAACGACAACCGTAGTCGCAAGCGAGTATGTGGCAGGCTCAACCAGCACAGGAATCCTGAAAAGGTCTGACTCTATTGCCTTTGCGAGATAGGCGCTCATGCCCCGTCCGATCAGGAATCCAAGCGGGATTGCGGCAAGGGTAAGCAGACCGAGTTCCCCAAGAAAGATATAGGAGATCTCTGTCCGTGTGTATCCGAGCACCCTAAGGCTCGCAAGCTCACGGCTCCTCTCAGAAAGAGCGATCCTCGCGCTATTGTAGACCACCCCGAAGGCAATGGTTCCTGCAAGGAGAGTGGCCACAAAGGTAAAGAAGAGGAGTGCCTCAGCCTGCGTCTCATAAAAATTTCTAATCTCGTCCTCCCTCACGAAAGTTCCCGCAACGCGGGGCATCTCAACTAAGGTTCTATATATCTCAGGCTGGTCAAGGGAATCAACGGACAGATAGGGCACCTGACACGGTATGGTCTTCCTTCATAAGACGGTTGAGTGCGAAAAGATCCATATAACCCATGAGCCCGATATATTGTTTGACAAGACCTACCACCGGCACCTGGCACAGAGGCTTTGAGCCCTCAAGCACCTCTACTGTCAGCATGTCGCCTGGTTTGACCCCAAGAATATTTCCCAGATAGTCGGTCAGCACAATGCCAGTGGGCGGGAGATCGATCGGCTTCAGATCTGTATCCAGCAAGAAATGGAGACGGTTACTCGGTTCTATCCCTTGAATGGAAGTTCGGTAACTCCGTTGTTGGAATCTGAGCCGCGCGGGTACCGACCGGAAGACTTCGACGTGTTCAACCCCCCTGAGACCTTTTAATTCGTAAATGGCCTTCCTCGACGTCGGCTCAACAAACGTGACGGTCATGTCTTCTTTCTGTGAACGCTTGAATTGAACGTCCACCATGAAGTCCACAGCACCCTGAAAGAATGTGGCTGCGATCATGGCCGCACAGGAAAGCGCAATTCCGATGATTGAGAGAAGAGACCGAATCGGCCTGCGCTCGATATTGCGGATGATGATCCTGGTAGGCTGGGAGAGCATACGCCATAGGCCCATGTGTTCGACGACCGATTTCCTGTACTTGGCCGGTGGTTCGGGTCGCATCGCCTCTGCAGGTGGAAGCTTCGCGGCCTTCCATACAGAATGGAGAGTGCCAACAAGAGCAGAGGCAATGCTGATCAATACCGCTGTCATGACCACAGCAGGTTTCAGCTCGTACATCAGGTATGGGAAGCGGTAAAACTCCATATATACCCTGCCAAGGCTTCCGCCGAACCAAACACCTACCACAATTCCTCCCGCAACACCCACCAAGACGATCAGGATTAGCATCTTCACATAGTGGATACCAATATCGGGGTTGCTGTAACCGAAGGCCTTCAGGCCGGCGATCTGTTCACGCTGTGTACTGACGGTCCTGCTGATGACCACATGGAGCAGGAAAGCAGCCACACCGATAAAGATGATCGGAAATATTTTCGAGGATGTTTCGAGTTGTCTGAACTCTTCGCTTATAAAGCGGTGGGACACCTGATCCTTCCGGCTGTATGAACCGAGGCCGCCATACCAGTTCAGGAGGTTGTCAAGCTGGACGAGTATGTCATTCGTATTTGCCTCTGGAGAGAGCGTCAGCACCACATCATTAAATGCCCCCTTCATGTTATATGCCGTTCCAAGAGCAGAACGTCCCATCCAGAGGATTGCATACCGTTTGAAGTCCGGACTGATTCCACCCGGCCTTACCTGAAGGATGAACTCGGGAGACAAGGCAGTACCGACAATATCAAGCATCTTCCACCTGCCGTTGATGACCGCGCCGAATCTGTCCCCGGGGGAGAAACGGTGAGCAGCGGCGAAGGCCTCGCTGACCACGACTTCATTGTCCTTCCAGGGATCGACCATCCTCCCTTTCTTGATATAGATCCTGTTCAAAAGAGGTTTTCCATTATCAGGCACAGAGACAAGTTTGGCGGTCACCGGTTCGTTAAACCCTTCGATGTTGAGTTTCACATCGGCCACAACACGTGTCTCAACCTGTTCCGCCCCTGGTATTGAAGCGATGCGGTATTTGACGCTTTCAGGTGCCCGCTTTAATGACGCGAAAACTTCGGCAAAGCCATAGTCCTGATAAAACCTCTTTCGCGTCAGGCTCAGGGAGTCCATGGTACTTCTCAACATGACAAAGGTCGCAACCCCGCTCACGATCACAAGGACAATGGCAAAGGCTTGTCCTTTCATTTTCCACAGATCTCGCCAGAGCTTGCGGTTAAGTGCCCTCATAGGATTACCAGTGAAGCTCCTTTGGCTCTTCCTTCACAGTATTTCTGATGATCTTTGAGATGAGACCATTGCTGATGTAGATCACACGGTCTGCCATCTTAGCGATGTCTGCGTTATGGGTGATGATCACTGTGGTTGTACCCAGCTCATGGTTAATCCGATGAAGGGCTTCAAGCACAACCACACCCGTCGCGGAATCAAGAGCTCCTGTCGGTTCATCACAGAGCAGGACTTCAGGATTCTTAGAAACGGCACGGGCGATCGCAACGCGTTGCTGCTCACCACCTGAAAGTTGGGCAGGGAAATGACTAAGCCTCTCACCGAGCCCGACGATTGCAAGTGCGTCCCCGGGCTTCATTGGGTTTTTCGATATCTCGGTAACGACGGCCACATTCTCGAGGGCGGTGAGGCTCGGAATGAGGTTGTAGTACTGAAAGACAAAGCCAACGTGAAAACGCCTGTATTCAGTCAGTTCCTTCTCGGTCGCCTTGGTAAGGTCCCTCTCTCGATAGGTCACCTGGCCATCGGTTGCTGTATCAAGCCCGCCGAGGATATTCAGGAGGGTCGATTTTCCACTCCCAGACGGCCCCAGTAGCACCACAAGTTCGCCTTCGTAGAGCTCCAGGTCTACACCACGCAGGGCGTGCACCTCCACCTCCCCCATTCCATAAACCTTTCTCAGGCCTTTTACTTTAAAAACAATTTTCCCATCTATTGCAGATGGTTCGGTTTGTTTTTTAACTGTAGAATGGTTCATTTTATTAAGCTGACGATGTTTTCAATATTAACACTACTACGTTAAGTTCTATGAATCGTCAAAGATGATGGTACTGCAAATCGGACATATGCCTCTGTATAACATCAACCATTTCTGGATCAATCGGCGGACAGCTGGCAACGTCAATCCAGAAG
>Ga0315312_1000195_pt1 | contig 92566 bp, 89 predicted proteins | sample TDP7_MG_FD_203629 | JGI IMG/M metagenome (GOLD analysis project Ga0315312, IMG submission 203629) | Freshwater sediment microbial communities from Lake Towuti, South Sulawesi, Indonesia - TDP7 | ecosystem: Environmental > Aquatic > Freshwater > Lake > Sediment | place: Indonesia: South Sulawesi...
GGTTCGCTCATACTCTTTGAGTATGGGTAGCCATCGCTTAAGGATAATCTCATAATGATATCTCATAATCAGGTCTCCTTTGGTTATATTATACCAAAAGAGTTACCTAATTAGTGAGCATTAACAACTATCCCTGATTTTTCTACGCGATTCCCGAATGTATTAGAAAGTTGTCTTGCCACTCCATTTCAAAGTTTTAGCGGAGAATCATTTTATCCTTCTCTTGTTTCTAAAGCGAGTATCCTTTTTTATCTGATGATTAAAAATCATCCATTTCAAAACGGGAACAAAAGAATTGCCATGACCACATTATTTGTATTTCTTTATAAAAACAAAAAATGGCTAAAAGTGAATACGCAGGAACTGTATAATTTTACTGTTTGGATAGCACAGAGTCATCCAAAATTTAAAGATGAAACAGTAAAAGCAATAGAAAAATTTTTGAAGACCTATATCGTGAATCTTGTCTGAAATGAAAATTAAAAATACGGAAATAAAGATTGAGCAAGGTGGCGAAGAAAAAGAACATATTGAATATCTACAAAGAAAAAGGGGGGAATATCCGGTCCCGACAGTAGATATAATTATTGAAATTGATGATGGTTTTATTTTAATTGAGCGGAAAAATCCGCCTTACGGTTGGGCAATCCCCGGTGGTTTTGTCAACTGGGGTGAAAGTTTAGAATCTGCAGCAATCCGAGAAGCGAAAGAAGAAACCGGGTTAGAGATAAAGGGTTTGGTGCAATTACACACTTATTCCGAACCGAACCGTGACCCAAGATTTCATACTATTTCCACTGTTTTTGTGGCTAAAGGTATCGGTAAACCAAAAGCGGATACTGATGCTAAAAGTTTAAAAATTTTTACTCCCGAAACTCTTCCTCAAGAATTTGCTTTTGACCATAAAAAAATTATTCAAGATTATCTTACCTGGAAAAAGCAAAGGTAAAAATTTTGTATAATTAAGAGCAATCTACCGGATGTTTATGAGAAAATTACTAAAAGTAGTTATATTTATTTTCTTTTTCCTTTATCCGACCAAGAGTTGGGTAATTGAAGTTCTTCTTAACAAGGATTATTTTTATCCCGGGGATACACTTTCACTAAAGGTCGTTAGTAGTTCAAGAACAGAAACAATAGGAATGATAAAATGTTTCTGGAACGGTAATGAATACCCGACTTTCCCGGTTGGAGAAGGCACAGTGAGAACATTGCTCGCTATCCCGGGAAACTTCCCACCCGGTAAACATGAAATTGTGGTTTCCCTTCCGCAAGAGTTAGAAAAAAAGTATCCTGTTGAGATTAAAGCAAAAAAATTCCCTGAAGAAAGAGTTACCTTTTCTCCTGAAAAAATGAAATTGTTAACTCTGCCGGAAAATAAAGAACAGCAAGAATTTATCCTTAAAACTCTAAAAGTATACAGTGAAAAACAAAACTGGCAGGGAAAATTTATCTTTCCTACTATAGGAAAAATTAGCAGTCCGTATGGTGTACGCCGCTCAACTGAAAATTTTCATAAAGGGGTAGATATTTCAACCAAAATTTATACCAGCGTTTTTTCCCCTAATGCAGGTATGGTTATTCTTGCTACTCACTTCAATCTTCCGGGTAATTTCATAATTATTGACCACGGGCAGGGTGTGATGACAGTTTACTACCACCTTTCCTCTCTTGCGGTTAAGTCAGGGCAGTTGGTGCAAAAAGGAGATAAAATTGGAGAAGTGGGAGATTCAGGTCTTGCCAATGCATCTCATCTTCACTGGGGATTATACATTTACGGTGAAGCAGTTGACCCTCTGGTCTGGTTAAAAGAGAAATTTTAAAAATAACAGGGAAAAATGATTACTTACATTTTGCGTCGATTAATTTTAACCATCCCTTTACTTATTGGAATAACATTGATTACTTTTTTAGTAATGCATCTTGCGCCAGGTAAACCGACCGATATCGTTACCGAAATGCAAGTCAAGGTCGGTGCAGAAGCGAGAGAAAGATTACGGGCTTTATACGGATTAGATAAACCTTGGTATGTGCAATATTTCAATTGGTTGAGACGGTTAGTCCGTTTAGATTTTGGTAAATCGTTTAAGGATGACTGGCCAGTAATAAAAAAAATATTGGAGCGTTTACCGGCAACTCTACTTTTAAATGTTAGTTCTTTAATACTAATTTTTTCTTTCGCTTTACCAATCGGTATCTATTCAGCAATGAAACAGAATTCTTTATTTGATAAAGGGATGACGGTTTTCGTTTTTCTTGGTTTTTCTATGCCGACGTTCTGGTTAGCATTATTGTTAATGATTTTGTTTGGGATAAAACTCGGACTTTTGCCGATTTCCGGTTTACGTTCTTTAAACTGGGAAGAATTTTCTACTCTCGGGAAAGTTTGGGATATCATTAAACATTTAATTTTACCAGTTTTTGTTTCTGCCTTTACTGGCTTAGCTGGACTTTCCCGTTATTCAAGGGTAAGTATGTTAGAAGTTATTCATCAGGATTATATTCGTACTGCCCGGGCAAAAGGACTTCCGGAAAAACAAGTAATCTTTAAACATGCATTAAGAAATGCTTTAATCCCAGTAGTGACAATTTTAGGTTTATCTTTACCAGATTTAATTGGTGGGAGTTTCATTTTTGAGACAATCTTTTCTTACCCCGGGATGGGACGACTTGGCTATGAAGCAATCATGGCCAGAGATTATCCGGTAGTAATGGGGGTAGGGACAATTGCCGCATTTTTGACTTTACTGGGTAATTTTCTTGCTGACATTCTTTACGCATATGTTGACCCAAGAATCCGTTACCGCTAAGAGAAACAGTTAATAAGGTTCACCTTGAAAGGTGATAGGTTGATAGGCACAGAGATGAAAGTTTCTACTTCTTATCAACTTATAAATATATAGACTTTTTTACTTGTAGTATTAAAAAAAATGTGGAAAATTTACTGGCGAAGATTTAGAAGAAACAAACTTGCTCTAACTGGTCTAACCATAATCTTACTGCTTACTATAATCGCCATTTTTGCTCCTTTAATCGCTCATTATGACCCCCTTGAACAGAACTTAATTTCCCGCCTTCAAACACCTTCCAAAGAACATTGGTTTGGTACTGACGATTTAGGAAGAGATGTTTTTTCGCGAGTAGTTCACGGAACACGAATTTCCTTAACTGTAGGATTTCTGGCAATTGGAATGAGTACAATTATCGGCACAACAGTTGGTTTGGTTTCCGGTTATTTTGGTGGAAGAATTGACCTCATTTTGATGCGCTTAGTAGATATAATGCTCTGTTTCCCAACTTTCTTTCTTATCCTGATGGTAATTGCTTTTCTTGAACCGAGTATTTATAATGTAATGATTGTGATTGGTCTTACTTCCTGGTCTGGTTTAGCGCGTTTAGTTCGTGGTGAATGCTTGAGTGTCCGTGAAAGAGAGTATATCTCTGCTGCACATCTTCTCGGTCTTTCTACTGGACGGATATTATTTGTCCATATTCTTCCTAATGTCTTTGCACCAATTTTAGTTTCGGCTACTTTAGGAGTAGGTAGCGCAATTTTAGTAGAATCAGCATTATCATTTTTAGGATTAGGTGTGCAACCACCGACACCATCCTGGGGTAATATTCTAACCAGTGGTAAAGATTATATTTATCTTGCCTGGTGGTTATCTTTATTTCCCGGATTAGCAATTTTAATTACTGTACTTGCTTATAATTTACTTGGTGAGGGATTACGTGATGTTTTTGACCCGAGAATGAGCGAGTGAGAGAGAGTAAAAAGTCAGTTCCTTGCTCCAATAATATTTTTTCCCCGTGAGATAGCAGGGGCGATAAATCATCTCACGGGGTCGGCAAAAACTGCACCTGCTCCACTAAACAAATTAAAGGTGAGGCTAATTTGTTTTTCACGCTGTGCAGTCTTGTTTTTGCCTAAAAATATTCAATAGCGCTCGGACCTTTTACTTTTCACTTTAGAAAAATGAATGGAAAAATACTCCAGATAAAAAATTTATCAGTTGAATATTACCGAAGAAAGAAAGTTATCCCCGCAGTAAAAAATGTCTCTTTAGAAATAAATGAAAATGAAACCTTAGGTATAGTTGGCGAATCGGGTTGCGGGAAAAGCACTTTAGCCTTAGCAATACTACAGTTAATTCAACCAAACGAAGGGAAAATCACTAATGGCGAGATACTGTTTTGGTCACAAGTTATAAGTAATGAATGGATTAATTTATTGAAATTATCTGAGGAAGAACTACGAAAAATTCGCGGAGGGAAAATAAGTATAATTTTCCAAGAACCTTTTAGTTCACTTAACCCAGTAATCCGGGCTGGTGAGCAAATTGCGGAAACTTTGAGAATTCATCCCACCGCTTTAGCCCAGCCTCTGCACGCAGGGGCTGGGTTAGCGGGGTCTCCGAAGTTACAGGTTACCATTGACCGCTTACAGGTTAAAAACAAGGTCTTGGGAATTTTACACCAGGTAAGAATTCCAGAAGTGGAAAGAGTATATAATTCCTACCCACACCAACTTTCCGGAGGAATGCAACAAAGAGTAATGATTGCTATCGCTATCTCTTCGCAACCAAACATCCTCATTGCTGATGAACCGACGACCGCTTTAGATGTCACTACCCAGAAAGAAATTTTAGAACTTTTGAAATCTTTGAAAAAAGAATTGAAGATGTCAATTATTCTCATTACTCACAATTTTGGTATAATTTCCGAATATGCTGACCGGGTAGCAGTAATGTATGCTGGGGAGATTGTTGAAGAAGCAAAAAAAGAAGAAATTCTTTTTCATCCTTTACACCCTTATACCCAGGCATTACTGCGTAGTTTGCCAAGAACTAATAAAAAACCATCACGATTAGCAGTCATCCCAGGACAGGTACCAGATATGCTCTCTTTACCAAATGGCTGTAAATTCCATCCGCGCTGTGAGAAAGTAATGACTGTTTGCTCTCAAAATGTACCAAAAACTAAAAATATTAATGGAAGAAGGATATGCTGTTTCCTTTATTAAGTGTGAAAAGAATATCTAAATCTTTCCCGATTGAAAGTAAATTCCTTCATCAAACGATTGGGTATGTGACCGCAGTTGCCGATGTTTCCTTGGTTTTAAATCGTGGTGAAATTTTGGGTTTAGTTGGCGAATCGGGAAGTGGAAAAACTACCCTTGGTAAAATTATTGTCGGCTTGATTGAATCCGATAAGGGCAATATTTTTTTTCAAAATAAAGATATAAAAAATTTTACTCAGCAAGAAAGAGCAAAAAAAATACAAATGATTTTTCAAGACCCTTTCGCTTCACTTAATCCACGACTTTCCATTGGAACAATTCTTGGAGAAGCACTAAGGTCCCGTTACAGGTTACAAGTTACCAGTTACAAGAAGAACAAAATTGAGGACGAAGTGAAAGAATTACTAAATACTGTTGGAATGCCGACAAATATTTTACATAATTACCCACATCAGTTTTCTGGAGGACAAAGACAAAGAATTGGTATTGCCCGCGCTTTAGCCATGCAACCGGAAATACTCGTTGCTGATGAACCGGTTTCTTCCTTAGATGTCTCCGTGCAAGCACAGATACTTAATCTTTTACTTGACTTGAAAGAAAAATTTGGTTTATCATATTTATTTATAACTCATGATTTAAGCATAGTAAATTTTATTGCTGACCATATTCTCGTGATGTATAAGGGAAAAATTATTGAAGAAGGAGAAACAAAGAAGATTCTCTCCAATCCAAAAGAGAATTACACGCAAAAACTGCGCGAATCTTCTTTAACAATCAGCAGATGAAAAATAATAATCTAAACCAACTGATAGAAAGAAATCTTCCTGAATACATAAAAAAGAAAGCACTAATTGATGCGAGAGAAAAACTTACCTATCAGGATTTACAAGAAAAAGTTAATTTACTCGCCAGTGGATTTCATGATTTAGGAGTACGCAAAGGGAAGAAAGTAGCAATTCTTCTCCGTAATTCTTTAGAATATGTAATCACTTATTTAGCCGTAACCAAGATTGGAGGAGTAATTGTACCAATAAATTTCCTTTTAAAATCTGAAGAAATAAAATACATTCTTAACGATGCGGAAACAATTTATGTCGTTACTAATACTTCTTTTGGTGAACCGATTAGGACTTTAAGAAACGACCTTCCTAAACTAAGAAATTTTATCTACACGGATATACCAAAAAGTAAATACGGTATTATTTCTTTTCAGGAAATGTTCTCCAGTTCAAGAGAAGTACCTCAGTGTTCCGTAAATGGAGAAGATTTGGCTTCAATTATCTATACTTCCGGAACTACTGGTAAACCGAAAGGGGCAATGCTAAGTCATGAAAATTTCTTATCCAATGTTCGTTCCTGTAAAAGAACTATTGAACTGAAAGAAGATGACCATATTCTTTGTCTTTTACCGATGTTTCATTCTTTCGCTTGGACAGTGTGTGTCTTACTTCCTTTATACTCCGGTTTAGCCAGTGTAATAGTGGAATCAGTTCGTCCTTTCAGTCGAGTTTTACAAACAATTTATAAACATAAAGTAACAATTTTTGTTGCTGTGCCACCGGTATACTCGGCATTGATACGGTTACCTTTCTTTGTTCGCTACTTAAGTCCAGTGAGATTATGTATTTCTGGTGCTGCTGCTTTACCAGTCGAAGTTTTAAATAGTTTCCAAAAGAAATTTCGTATCCCTTTATTGGAAGGGTATGGTTTAACTGAAGCAAGTCCAGTTGTTTCTTTTAATCCGATGCACAAACCAAAAGCTGGTTCGGTAGGATTACCAATTCCCGAAGTGGAAGTGAAAATAGTTGATGAAACCGGTAGAGATTTACCTGTGGGTGAAGAAGGAGAACTTTGTGTCCGGGGTAAAAATGTAATGAAAGGCTATCATCGCTGTCCGGAAGATACCAAACAAGCATTTCTGCCCGGTGAATGGTTACGTACCGGAGATATTGCCAAAATTGACTCTGAGGGATACATCCATATTCTCGACCGGAAGAAAGATATTATTATCGTCAAAGGATTAAATATTTATTCTCCGGAAATTGAGAGTGCAATTTTACACCATCGGGCAGTTGTTGAAGCAGCAGTTATCGGTATAGCGGATGAAACCGGTGATGAAATCATCAAGGCCTACTGTGTACTCAAAGAAAAGGTACATCGTAGCCAAGAGATAATTAAAAAGGAAATCTTAAATCTCTGCCGTGAAAAACTTGCTTTCTACAAAGTGCCTAAAGAAGTCATTTTTTGTGCCGAATTACCTAAAACTCCGCTGGGCAAGATTGCAAAAAAGAAGTTACGCGAATTAGAACAAGAAAAAAATGAAAAAAGAAATCCAGAAATTATTTAGTATTCTCGGAACAATCGCACAAAAAGAAAAAATTACTTTACATCTGGTAGGCGGTTTTTTGCGAGATTATCTCCTCAAGATAGCAAATAATGACCTTGATTTTATCGTTTCCAAAAAGGCAAAATTTTTTGCTCAACAGGTAGCGAAAAACCTTCACGGTACATTTGTCCAATTAGATGAGATAAATAGAATATATCGTGTAGTTTGGGAGGAAAGAGGTAGTCACCTCAATGGGAAAATTTATCATCTTGATTTTTCACAAATCCAGGGGAAAAATATTTCTGAAGATTTAGGACGTCGTGATTTCACGATTAACACTTTAGCTTTGCCAGTTGCAAGTTACAGGTTACAAGTCACAAGTCACCTAAAAAATCTTATTGACCCTTACTCTAGTAGGAAAGACATAAGAAGTAAACTTATTCGCACAATAAGTGAGAAAAGTTTTGAAGAGGACCCTTTACGTTTGTTGCGTGCTTTCCGTTTTCGTGCTTCTTTAAATTTTAAAATTGAAAGAATAACTTTTTCCCAAATCAAGAAGGAGGCAAAAAAAATTACTCTCAGTGCACCGGAACGTATCCGTGAGGAACTTCATAAAATCTTTCGGACGGGAAATTCGGCAAAAATCATTAAAGAAATGGATAATACCACCATTCTGAAACATCTCTTTCCTGAAATAGAATCAATGAAAAAATCAGCACGAAAATTTTATTTTCATCCAGAAGGATTATGGCAACATTCTTGGGAAAGTTTGAAAATATACGAACAAATACTTAATAACCCAAAACCTTTTTTTCAAAAGTACTCCGAGAAAATTATTCAACATTTAGAAGAAAAAGTAAATGGAATGGAAAGAAAAACGCTCCTTAAATTTATAATTCTTTTCCATGATGTGGCTAAACCAAAAACTGCCCAACGGGAAGGAAAAAAAATGCGTTTTTTTGGTCATGAGGAAAAAGGAGCAAAAATGGTTAAGAATATACTCAGCCGTTTACATTTTAGTAGACAAGCAATAAATGCCGCAGAAAAAATTATTCGTTGTCATATGCGTCCTGGAAATCTAACCCAACTCAAGGAAATAAGTAACCGGGCGATTTACCGCTATTTTCGCGATTTAGGAGAAGAAGGAATAGATTTATTGATCCTTTCCCTTGCTGACCGTTATTCTTACTTACGGGTTAGTCAAAAACCTCAAGAAATAGAAATGCATCACCAGAAAATTTTGGAAATCTTGAGACGCTACTACGAAGAAAAAGAAAAAGTTATCCCACCAAGATTACTTAACGGCTATGAAGTAATGAAAATCTGTCAAGTTCCACCCGGACCAAAAGTAGGAAAATTATTACGCCTAATTGAAGAAGCGCAAGCGGGAGAAAAAATTAAAACTAAAGACGAAGCAAAAAAATTTTTACTTAATTTGACAAAAGTAAATTAAATGACTAAAATGAAATACCTCATAAGGAGGGAAATCGGAGGATATTCCTTATGGTATCACCTAAAAGACTTGGTGATACCATTACTGAGCACGACTTTTGTGGGCGTAGTCCCACCACAATGGCAATACTGTCCCACCACAGAGACGAAGTTGTGGTGGGATAGTTCAATAGTATCCCGCATCTTTAAATAGATTCTAATGCGAGGGTAATTCAATGGTAGAATGCAAGCTTCCCAAGCTTGACGTTGCGGGTTCGAGTCCCGTCCCTCGCTCCATAAACTAGATTGTTAATTAAAGGTGCGGAACTAAGCCGAATGTCGGGGATTCAATTCCCTTCAGGGTGAACCCTTCACTTGCTAATGAAGTTAGTAATTAAGCGATGAAGTAATTAAGTGATTAGTAAAGTCAACTACAGAGAAAAAATTGCGACCAAAGTAGTAATGGATTCTTACCCGCGGAAATCCGTCGGAGACCCCGCTAAAGGCGGTGGGATGTTTATCCGCAGGCATCGGTAGCAACAATGGAAAAATTTATTGACCTTCATATTCACAGTAATTATTCTGACGGCTTACTTTCTCCAAAAGAGATAATAAATTATGCTTCAAAACGCAATCTTGTTGCAATTGCGATCGCTGACCATGATACAACTTTTGCTATTCCGGAAGCAATTGAGGAAGGGAAAAAAGTAAACATTGAAGTTGTTCCTGCGATTGAATTTTCAGCAGAAATAGAAAATTTAACCGGGGAAGCACATCTGCCCCGAGGCAAAGAAATCCATATTCTTGGTTATTACTTTGATTGGAAAAATCCTACCTTACAGGAAAAGTTGCATTTTTTTCGTCAAAAGAGGAAAGAAAGAGCATATCTTATCTATGAAAAATTAGTAAAATTAGGAATAAGACTCAATCCGGAAATTTTGGAAAAAATTTCTAAAGAAAATCGTTCCTTTGGGAGATTACATTTTGCCCGCGCTTTAGTGAAAGAAGGACACGTCTCAAGTATTGCTGAGGCATTTGAACTTTATCTTGATTACGGACGGTCAGCATATGTAGAGAAAGTTCGTTTTAAACCAAAAGAAGCAATTGAATTAATCATTCATCTCGGTGGGATACCAATTCTTGCTCATCTTTATTTTGCTTATAGTGAAAAGATATTCTCTTCACTTATTTCTTTTGGACTTAAAGGAATTGAAGTCTGGCATAGTAAATATTCACCTTCTTTTACGCAAAAACTTATCTCTTTAGCGAAAAAGGAAGGATTACTGATGACTGGTGGCAGTGATTGCCATGGAGAAACCAATACTGAGAAATTACTTATTGGCAACTTAAAAATTCCATACACTATACTTGAAGAACTAAAACAATGTTTTACCGGTGTCAACCATTCCCCAGGTGATTACTTGAAATGGTAAAATTGGGCAATTTAGAGATTGGAAAAAAAATTCGTATTATCGGAGTAATCCCGGGAGAAAAATTTATTTCCCAAGCAATTCGTCTTCAGGGTTTCCTTCTTAAAACAAGAAAAAAAATTGGAGTAGATATTTTTGAACTACGGATTGACCGTTTTGATAATCTTCAACCCAATTTCCTCATTACTACAATAAAAAATCTGAAAAAGAAAACCAAACTCCCTCTACTTGCTACTATTCGGCGTAATGAGGAAACCAATTTTAGACCACCAAAACATAATCTTAGTGAAGAAAAGCGTTTCCATCTTTTCCAACAAATTATTCCTTATGTTGACGGTATTGATATTGAACTGCAAGCAAAGGAAATTATTTCCCGAGTAGTCAATCTTGCTAAAAAAAGAGGTGCTCACCCCAAAAAGAAAACCGTAATTGTCTCCTACCATAATTTTAAAGAAACACCGGGAAATAATAAACTTAACCAGATTGTTAAACAAGCAAAAAAATATCATGCCGATATAGTTAAACTTACACTTTATGCAAAAAATTTTGACGATGTTGCTCGCTTAATGTGTTTTACTTATCAGTGTCCATACAAACCGTTAGTTAGTATTTCTCTCGGTAGAATTGGTAACATTTCAAGAATTATTGGTTCATTCTTTGGCTCTTGTTTAACTTATGGGTTTATCAGCGCCTCCAATAAAGAGGAACAAACTACACTTATGGATTTAATTCAAGAAATAAAAACATTACTTGGGAGGTAAAAATTATGTCCTTAAATTTCACCATTTTACAGAGCATACCGCTTTTTTCCGATTTGAATTCTAACCAATTAAAGAAAGTTGTCCGACTTCTCCATTACCAAAAGTTTCCTAAGGATACGGTTATTTTTACTGAGAAGGAATACGGTAATGCATTTTACATTATTATTTCCGGGTTAGTAAAAATTTATAAACTCGGACCAAGTGGAAAAAAGAAAGTATTAGCCATTTTGAAAGAAAACGATTTTTTTGGTGAAATGGCCGAATTAGATAAAGCACAACGGTCCGCTTATGTGGAAGCATTCACTGATACTGAACTCTTGAAAGTAAAAAGAAAAGACTTTGAAATTTTCCTTAAAACAAATCCACAGATAATGTTGAAAATGCTCCAGACCTGTTCGGCACGTTTAAGACGTGCAGATGAAGAAATTAAGAACTTAGTTTCACAAACTATCTATGGACGGGTTGCTTATACACTTCTTGATTTAGCAAAAAAATATGGTAGACGAACCACAGAAGGAATAAAAATTGTTTTTCCTTTAACTCACCAAGAACTTGCCGAACTTGTCGGTAGTCCGCGGGAAGTGGTTACTAAGACAATTAACGAATTTGAAAAGAAGTATTACCTTCTTGACCGAGAAAGATACCTTATTCTGAAAAATAAAGAAGCGTTAGAAAAAATTATCCTTGAAGGTAGAAAAGTTTAAGTAGTCTCATAAAAGTGAAACTTGATTTCAGCGATATTAACTACCGATTATGGTATCACAATCCCACCACAGTATCGCCATTGTGGTGGGACAATGGCTACTGTGATACCATAATGGATGCCCCGCTTTATTGGAAAATTTAAACTTCCACTGGAGGCGAATTTGCCTTTGGCAGAGAAGTTTGGCATCCAACCCTTCATCGCTGACACCGTATTTTTTCATCGCCGTTCACTCTGACGATGTCCCGTAGAATTTCATTTACGGGACGATGTCATCGGAATGAGTAATCAATGTAACAATGGAAATGGAAGGAAAAATTATTGCGGTTAATTCCAGTAAAAAAAAGGGAATAAGCAAGAAAAATATCAAAAGCGGTATCTTAAGAAAAAATTTTGGTCTTCTTGGTGATGCACATTCCGGGACAAACCGTGAAGTAAGTTTACTTGGTTGGGAAAGAATTCAGGAGTGGTTGAAAGTTAAAGGTGAAAAGTTAAAAGTAAAAATTAAACCGGGGGATTTTGCGGAAAATATCACTACCGAGGGAATAGACTGGAGTAAAATAAAAATTGGTGACCGCATTTCTATTATTCCTCAATCACCTAATCACCTTTACCCCGCACCAAAAGATGGTGCGGGGCAAGCCCAATCACCCATTTTATTAGAAGTTACTGAAATCGGTAAAGAATGTCATCAAGGATGTGCAATCAGAAAAATTGTTGGCGATTGTCTAATGCCGCGGGAAGGTATATTTGCACAAGTAATTAAAGGGGGCAAAATAAAGGTCGGCGATAAAGTCCGAGTAATATCAGATGTCCACAATAATGGTATCACAATGGCTACTGTGATACCATAAATGTAGTGCAGGACTTCAGTCCTGCTCGATTACCAAAAAGACCAAGATTGAAAAAGTACAAAACAAAACTCTAGCAGCCAAATTATTACGACCACATTTTGCGTAAAGAAGAAACGATAAAAGACGTTGCACTTTATATATTTAATAATCCGGTTAGAAAGAATTTAGTAAGCGATTTTAGAAAGTATCCTTTTAGTGGGGCAACAGTATTCAATCTGAATGAATTGCTATAAAGCAGACCTGAAGGTCTGCACTACATCCTGAAGAAATGATCAAAGTAGGAATATTAACTTGCAGTGATAAAGGTTCCCGTGGTGAAAGAGTTGATACGGCGGGACCAATAATAAAAAAAGTGATTGAGGAATTAAGTGATAAAGTGATAAAGTGGAAAGTCATAAAGTATAAAATTGTTCCTGACGAAAAGGAAGTAATCACTTCCTTTCTCAAACAATGGGCTGATAAAGAAAAATTGAATCTAATTTTTACTACCGGTGGAACAGGACTTGCCAAACGTGATGTGACACCCGAAGCGACAAAAGAAATTATTGACTGTGAAATTCCAGGTTTCGGTGAGATAATGCGTGTTCAAGGTTATAAAAAAACGCCGTTTGCACTTTTATCTCGTGCAATCGCTGGGGTTAGAAAAAAAAGTTTAATAATCAATCTTCCCGGTAGTGAACGTGCAGTAAAAGAAAACTTAGATTTTATCCTGCCGGTTATACCTCATGCCTTAGAAATAATTTCCGGCAAAACTGAACATCGCAATAATTATCTCCAATGTTCAAGCAAGACTCGCCTCGCTACGAAGCGGGGAGGAAGAAAATGAAAAAGAAAAGCAGCAACCTTAAAAGTTATTTAGCACAGATACCGTCAGTTGAGGAAATGCTTCAACAGAAGAAAATAAAAATTTTACTTGAAGATGCACCACGAATACTTGTGGTTGATACTATCCGTTCCTATTTTAATGAATTAAGAAAATTGTCCATTCTCCGTAGTAATACTACGAAGGATGAACCAGGAAAAGAAATGAAGGAAGAAACCTTAGCAGTGGAAAAATTAACCGAGGAAATTATCAACCATGTAGAAAGAAAAATGCAACCAAGTTTAAATCGGGTGGTTAATGCTACCGGTATAATTTTGCATACTGGTTTAGGACGTGCATTACTTAGTGAAGAAGCAAAGAAGGCAATTCAAACAGTAAGTGAGAATTTTTGTAACCTGGAACTTGAAATTTTGAATGGGAAAAGGGGCTCACGGGATATGCATCTCGCTGAACTTTTACCTCTTTTAACCGGTGCTGAAGCAGGTTTTGCGGTGAACAATAACGCTGGGGCAGTACTTCTGGCTTTAAACACTTTTGCGGAGGGGAAAGAAGTGCTTGTTTCTCGGGGACAGTTGGTAGAGATTGGTGGTTCATTCCGTTTACCTGAAATAATGAAGAAAAGTGGTGCAAAATTAGTGGAAGTAGGAACAACGAATAAAACCTATCTGGAAGATTATGCGAATGCGATTACCGAAAATACTGCAGTTTTGTTACATGTCCACACTTCAAATTTTCGTATTTTTGGGTTTACCGAAGAAGTTAAGCTTGAAGAACTGGTAAAATTGGGCAGAGAGAAAAGTCTTATCGTTATGGATGACCTTGGTAGTGGTAGTTTAATTGATTTAACCAAATATGGTTTGAGTTATGAACCAACCGTGCAAGAGAGTATCAAAGCCAGTGTGGATATTGTTACTTTCAGCGGGGATAAACTTCTTGGTGGACCACAGGCAGGTATAATTGTCGGGAAAAAAGAACTACTGGCCAAGATGAAAAAAAATCCTTTAGGACGTGCTCTAAGAATTGACAAATTATGTTTAGCTGGTTTAGAAGCGACCTTAAAACTTTACCTTGATGAGAAAAAAGCAATAGAAAACATCCCAGTTTACCAGATTTTGTTTAAACCAATTAGTGAAATTGAGAAAGTGGCAAAAAGTTTAGTTAACGAACTGGAAAAAATAGGAATCGGTAAGATTACAATAAAAGATGGTTACTCACAAGTAGGTGGTGGTTCTTTACCGACGGAAAATATTGCTACAAAATTAGTAAGTATAAAACCTAACAAATTATCAGAGACCCCGCTGAAGCGGTGGAAAGTTGACGAATTAGCACAAAAATTACGCTTAAATAATCCACCAATCTTTGCCCGTGTTTCCGAAGATGAACTGCTTTTAGACCTACGTACATTGAAAGAGGAAGATTTTGATATCATCGTGAATGCTTTTCAAAAGATAGAAAGTGAGAAATTGCGTTGATTACACAGATTTCTAAATAAAATTACACCGAAATGTCATTGCGAGGACTCCGATGTGACATCGGAGGACGAAGCAATCTCATAGAGATTCCTCGTGGAGTTTATCCCGCACCTTTCTAAAAACGAGATTGCCACGCTATCACTCGCAATGACAACATAAGGTGCGGGATGTGTAATCTGATTTTTAATCTGTGAAATCATTTCCAAGAGATGAGATACATCGTTGTTGGCACCGCTGGTCATGTTGACCACGGTAAGACTGCTTTAATTAAAGCCTTAACCGGTATTGATACTGACCGTCTCAAAGAAGAAAAAGAAAGGGGTATGTCTATAGATATTGGTTTTGCTTACCTCAATCTTCCGGGGGATATTTGTGCCGAAATTATTGATGTTCCCGGACATGAACATTTCATCAAAAATATGCTTGCCGGTGTAGGTTTTCTTGACTTAGCACTTTTAGTGATTGCTGTAAATGAAGGAGTAATGCCACAAACAAAAGAACATTTAGACATTCTTAAATTGTTAGCAGTAAAAAAAGGAATAATTGTATTGACCAAGATTGATATAGTGGACAAGGAATGGTTAAGTTTGGTAATAGAAAATGTAAGAGAACTAATTAAAAATACTTTTTTTGAAAATGCACCAATCGTTTCTGTCTCCAATATTACCGGTGAAGGTTTGGAAAAACTGAAACAAACAATTAACCAACTTACCCAAGAAATTGAACCAAAAAATATCTCTTTATCTTTTCGTCTACTAATTGACCGGGTATTCAAAATGGAAGGTTTTGGTACGGTAGTTACCGGTACACTAGTGAGTGGTATGCTTAAAGTTGATGAGCCAGTAGAAATTTTACCACAAATGGTTAAATCACGAGTAAGACAACTGGAAAACCATGGTGAAAAAATTAACCAAGCGATTGCTGGACAGCGGATTGGTATCAATTTAGCCGGAGTAAAACTTGAAGAAATAAGTCGGGGTGATATACTTGCTGAACCGGGATATTTATCTCCAACAAATTTGCTTGATGTTCATTTACAGATGCTTGTCAACATTCCTCATCCTTTAACTAACCGCACCAGAGTGCGTGTATATCTTGGCACGGGTGAATATTTTGCTCGGGTAAAACTTTTAGATAAAAATGAACTCAAACCCGGTGAAGAAGGATATGTACAATTACAATTAGAAAAACCAGTAGCCGGATTAAAGAATGACCATTTTATTCTTCGTCTTTATTCACCTTTAATAACTATTGGTGGTGGTAAAATTCTTGATACTCACCCAACAAAACATAAACGTTTCCAAGAAGAAGTAATCCAGAAACTTATTACTTACGAAAAGGGTAGTAGTGAAGATTTAGTCGAACAGATTTTACTCGGTGGACAAATCGGAGATCCCGCTAAAGCGGTGAAAAGAATTTTCTCTCGCAAAGAAATAGTAAAAATAGCTAATCTTCCTGAAGAAGAAATAAAAAACATTCTTACTGGCTTGAGTGAAAAAAATAAGATTATCTGGATTGCAGGAACGGAAAAAATCATTCATCAGCAACAATTAAAAAATCTAAAGGAAAAAATTCTCAATATTTTGCACGAGGTACATCAAAAACAACCTCTGCGTTTGAATCTTCCTAAAGAGGAAATAAAAACTAAAGCGGGCGAAGAAGAAAAAATTTTTGATTTCATTTTAAACGAATTGGTCAAAGAAAAAAAAGTGGTATTAGAAAAAGATAAACTGCATCTTAGAGGACACGAACCAAAATTTACTCCGGAAGAAGAAAAAATTAAACAAGAAATTGAGAACTTCTGTCTAAAAGGAGAATTTGCTCCCCCGACAATTGAAGAAATTAAAATTCATCTTAATAATAAAAAGGTTTCTAAGCCGGAAATTGCGGAAACAACAGTTTCTTGCTTAATTGAAATGGGAATATTAGTAAGATTAGAAGAAGGTTTTCTTATTCATTGGGAAGTTTTGGAAAAAGCGAAAAAAATTTTAGAAAACTATCTCCTAAAGAAAAAAGAAATTACGGTCAGCGAATATCGGCAACTCTTAAATTCATCAAGAAAATATACATTACCAATTTTACAATATTTTGATACAATCAAGTTTACCAAAAGAATCGGTGATAAACGGGTTCTTGCATAAACACAAATTTACACGAATAGAAGCACGAATGGATGCGAATAAAAAATTCGCGAATATTCGTGAAAACAAAAAAATTCGTGTTAAAGGAGGCGGAAGGGTCCTGGTGGGCCTCCTGGTCTTCAAAACCAGTGCTCCTCAGAAACGGGGAGGGTAAGGTTCGATTCCTACACGCCTCCGCCACGCACCAATAAGGTGTGTGGCAAGCCATACACATCAGATTACACAGATAACCCGAAGGGTCATTCCGAACCCCGCACCTTACGTTGTCATTGCGAGTGATAGCGTGGCAATCCGACGAAGTCGTTGCGAGGGCGAAGCCCGTGGCAATCTTATGGGTTTGCTTCGCTTACGCTCGCAACTTCGGCTTCGGTCGTTTTACTCCCTCGCAATGACACTTCATATAATCACTGTAATCAGACTTTAGATGGATTTAAGAACCTTAGAAATATTTTGCAAGTTAGCGGAAAATAAAAGTTTTTCGCAAACTGCAGAGGAACTGCATCTTACTCAACCAACGGTAAGTTTCCAGATTCGTTCGTTAGAAAAATATTACGGAACAAGATTAATTGAACGCACTACCCGGGGATTATCTTTAACCCCTCAAGGAAAAATACTAAACGAATATGCAAAGAAAATCCTTACTCTCAATCGGCAAGCAAAAGAAAACCTTACCGAAATAAACGGCTTAAAATGCGGAGAATTGCTTCTGGGAGCAAGCACTATACCAGGAGAGTATATCCTACCAAAGAGATTAAAATCTTTCCAAAAAAAATTCCCACAAATTAAAATCAGTTTAAAAATTAGTGATACAGAAAAAATTACTGAAGAAGTGTTAGAAAAGAAACTCGACCTCGGTATAGTCGGGAGTAAAATCAAACACCGTGATTTAATCTATGATGAATTTGTTGAGGATGAAATAGTTCTCATTGGACCCTCGGAAGGAAAATGGAAAAGATTAAAAAATCTCACTCTGGAAGATTTGAAAAAGGAACCGCTTCTCATTCGGGAAAAAGGTTCCGGGACACGCAAGACAATGCTTGATGTGTTAGCCAAAGAAAATATTTATCCTGAAGACCTCAATATCGTAATGGAATTGGGTAGCACGGAAGCAATTAAATCAGCAGTAGAAACCGGCCTCGGTATATCCTTTGTTTCCCGTTGGGCAGTAGAGGAAGAAATAAAACTTAAGAAGTTGAAAATACATTCAATACCCAATTTCACAATTAATCGTTATTTCTATGTTGTCTTAAACCGCAAACATTTTCTACCAAAAATTGCTCAAACCTTCCGCAATTTTCTTCTTGCTGAAAAATTTTAAATAAAATTTATAGAGAAATTCAATAAATCAAAAAGCATTTATTTATTTTTTTATATTGACTTATTTAATTATTTTATATATTTTTCTATTGATTACACAGATTTTAGTAAACGATTACACTGATTAGAAGTGGTTTGTCTGTGTAACCTGGATTTTAATCGTAATCAGATAAATGGAGTGGCAGACCTTGGTCTGCTAAGAAGCAAAGCCCGCCAAGACGGGCAACTACAAAACTGAGGGGGTGAGTAAGTAATGGAAGAAATCGATGCGCGGGGATTAGGTTGTCCGCATCCGGTAATTCTTACTAAAAAGGCGCTGGAAAAAATTAAGGAAGGTAAAATCAGTGTGCTCGTAGACAACATTACTTCTTGTGAAAATGTGAGCCGTTACGCAAAAAGTCAAAAATGTCAAGTAAAGGTAGAAAAGAAAGGAGAAGATTATTATGTGGAAATTACTAAGAGTTAATCAACTCAAGAATAATTTGATTGTTGTCACTGGTGCATTATTAGGTATCAGTGCGGCAATTTTAGTTAAATTGGGTAACCCAGCAAATATGGGTGTATGTTTAGCCTGTTTTTTAAGAGATATTGCTGGTGCATTAGGTTTACATCAAGTAGAAAAATTGCGTTATTTCCGTCCGGAAATTTTAGGATTTATTCTCGGTGCATTTATTATTTCTTCTTTGCGGAAAGATTTTCGTTCCGAAGGCGGCTCTTCGCCAATTTTAAGATTTGTTATCGGAATGTTCGTGATGTTCGGTGCACTTGTCTTTCTTGGTTGCCCGACAAGAATGACGCTCCGTTTAGCCGGCGGTGACCCTACAGCAATTGTTGGACTTTTAGGTTTAATTTTCGGTGCTTTCCTCGGAACACAACTTCTCAAGCAAGGTTTCACTCTCGGCAGAAGTCAGCGCTTAAATAACCTTAACGGGTTTATCTTACCTTTTTTGAGTGGATTACTTCTGTTACTTGTTACAATTAAACCGAGTTTCATTTATTTAACTCCTACCGGTCATGCTCCACTTTTACTTTCACTTCTTGTAGGTTTAATTATCGGCGGATTAGCCCAAAGAAGCGGTTTATGTTTTGTTGGTGGATTCAGAAACTATTTATTGGTTAGAGATACTTATCTCTTGAAAGGTTTTTTTAGTGTTTTAGTTTTTGCCTTTTTAGCAAACTTTGTGCTTAAACAATTTTCTCCCGGTGCCTCACCAATTGCCCACAAAGAAATTCTTTGGAATTTCTTAGGGCTGACTGTAGTCGGATTAGGTTCGGTAATGCTTGAAGGGTGTCCTTTCCGACAAGTTATTCTTGCTGGACGAGGAAATACGGACAGCGCGCTCACTGTGTTAGGAATGATTTTTGCTGCTGGTATTGCTCATAATTATTTATTTGTTTCCAATCCACAAGGGACAACTCTTAACGGTAAAATTGTTACCTTAACTGGACTAATCATTTTGCTGGTAATTGCCCTCCTTAACCGCCAAGAAACTTAAAAAACTTCGGACAAAATTACCATAATAAAGATACCTGAAAGATACCTTTTAAGGAGGGGACAGTGAGGGCATCTCGGATTAACGAAGTGTCCGAGTGAAAATTCCTCTTAAGGGGATGACAGTGAATCCCGATTTATCGGGATGAACGCAATAAAGGGTCGCTGACCGACGAAGAGGAGGTCGGGACTTGCGACGGACGAAGTCCTTGATATCCCCTTATTGAGCACGACTTTGAGAGGATATCCTCCATTGAGAAGATAAGAGGGGTCTCCAACTGGTGTTGGCCTAGGTCTGCAAAACCTAGGTGGTCCGCCGAAATCGGACTGTTGGGTTCGATTCCCAAGCCCCTCTTGACCCCGCACCAAATAAGTCATAGTTGGTTTTAGCCGTGCCGATTATGTTAAACATTGTAGTAAACCCCGCCCCTCAGAGGGTCGGTCATCTCCGCGATAGATGGCAAGGCATTTTAAGGGGCGGGGTAAATACTCAAGAAAAAAGATTTATTAATCGTTTGCATTAGCCGTGCATAACCCAACTAAAAAATAAAAGGCACGGATGACTTATTGGTGCGGGGTTGATTTTTTCTTTACAAATAAATACAATATAAATTCAAACGGATGGGAACGGATGCAAACGGATTAAATAAGTTTTATCCGTATGAATCTGCTTAAATTCCTGCCCCGCACCTTTTGTGTTAGATTTTGTAAAAGATGTTCCCAACTTGTTAGCGGAAAAGGTGCGGGGTGAATATGCATCCGAAATGATAACATGAAAAATTTACGTTTAACTCGAAAAGTAAGAGCAAGTGGCTGAGCAAGTAAACTAAGTCCGGGTGACTTGGATAAGATTCTTTGCGGCTTACCGCTTATCAAAAGTCCTAATCTCTTAGTTGGTTTAGAGAAACCGGCAGATGCGGGAATATATAAACTAACCAAGGATATCGCAATTATCCAGACCGTAGATTATTTTACACCGATTATTGACGACCCTTACACCTTTGGACAAATTGCGGTGGCTAATGCTTTAAGTGATATTTATGCAATGGGTGGAAAACCGCTCACCGCAATGAATATTGTCTGTTTCCCGAAGAAAGAACTGAAGATTTCCGTTTTGAAAGAAATTATTCACGGTGGAATAGAGAAAATGCACGAAGCCGGAGTTTTACTTTTAGGTGGACATACGGTTGACGATTTAGAATTGAAGTATGGTCTTGCCGCTACTGGGATTGTTCATCCAAAAAAAATTGTTACTAATGCAAATGCTCAACCCGGAGATGAACTTGTTCTTACTAAACCTTTAGGTACAGGAATTATTGCCACCGCAATTAAGGCAGGATTAGCAAAGAAAGAAACCGTAAAAAAAATTGTCCAATCAATGAATACACTTAATGAAAAAGCAGCAAGAATTATGCTTGCGATTGGTGTAAACCCCGCCCTTGCCCCGCCCCTGCACGCAGGAGCGGGACTTGCGTGCAAGAGCGGGGTAAATGCTTGCACGGATATTACTGGTTTTGGTTTACTGGGACATGCTTACCAGATGGCATTTAACAGTAATGTGGGAATAAAAATTTATCTGGACAATGTCCCAATATTTCTAGAAACTAAAAAGTTTCTTGAAGAAGGACTTGTGCCAGCTGGACTTTACGCTAATCGTGATTTCTATCTTCCTCATCTTGAAACACAGTGTTTAAAAGAGGATTTGGACATTCTTTTTGACCCGCAAACTTCCGGTGGTTTGCTGATTTCTGTACCGGAAAAGAAAAGCGGTAAACTATTAAAGAAATTACTTGATGAAGGAATTAATAGTGCAAGTCTTATCGGTGAAGTTATCAAAAAACCCAAAGCAAAAATTATCGTGGAGTAAAAAGTCAAAGTTCTGAGCAATTCCTGGAGATGGGCGAGCAGACCTTTCACGCTTACGCTTTAGAGTTTCGGGGTTCCTCTCTGAACGACATCAGAGTTTTTGACGCTTCTTGTTTTGGTCAAAAAATCATAGAGTGAAGAGAGGGTTCCCGAAACTCATTTTCCCCTCTCTTGGAGCGAAGAACTGACTTTTTACTCTCTAAGGTATGAGAGGAATTATCCTTTTCCCATCTACACATTATGCTTTGCGTGCTGAAGAAGCTTTAAAACAGGAGGGTTTAACCGTAAAACTCGTCCCCGTCCCTCGCGAGTTTAGTTCCAATTGCGGTATTGCCCTTGAATTTGACTACAATAATAAAGAAAAAGTAAACAAAATTTTGCAAGAAAAAAATGTAGAAATCGAAGGTATACATTTAATCACTAATGACCACGGATAAAAATCCAGATGTCCACGGATATGTCATTCTGACCCCCATTGTTTGCTTGTGCAAACAAGCATTGGGGGGAAGAATCTCGAGACCCTTCATTTCATTCAGGGCGACGTCTGCGGCAATTTGTGTAGATTTTATCTGCGTAATCTGCATTTAGTTAATCTGTGTAATCTGTGTTAAAAATATGATTTACTTTGATAACGCAGCAACTTCTTTTCCTAAACCAGAAACAGTATATCAAGCAATGGAAAATTTTATGAAAAATATCGGTGGCAATCCGGGACGTTCCGGGCACCGTCTTTCCATTGAAGCCGCAAAAGTTATCTATCAAACGCGTGAAAATTTAGCTAAACTTTTCAAGGTCAAAGATTCTTCAAGAATTATTTTTACGGCTAACGCTACCGAAGCTTTAAATTTAGGAATTAAAGGTCTTCTTCAACCCGGTGATGAAGTGATTACCAGTTCTTTTGAACATAACTCAGTAATGCGTCCATTGAGAACCTTAGAAAAAGAGATTAAGATTGAGATTAAGACAATCCCACCATCCGACAATGAAACTATAGACCTAAAAAAGTTAGAATCAAACATTACAAAAAAAACTAAATTGATTATCACTATCCATGCTTCCAATGTTACTGGTGATATTATACCAATTGAAGAAATTGGCGAAATTGCCTGGAAAAAGAAAATTCCTTTTCTGGTTGATGCTGCACAAACTGCTGGTGGATGGGAAATTGATTTAGAAAGAGGTAATCGCCTCAAATTGAATATTAACCTACTTGCTTTTACTGGACATAAAGCACTTTTCGGTCCCCAAGGAACCGGTGGATTATATATTCGTGATATGAACCGCTCTGGTTCATACTGTGAAGGTATTGATTTGAAACCTTTAAAACAAGGTGGTACGGGTAGTAATTCCGAATTTGAAGAACAACCGGATTTTTTGCCGGATAAATATGAATCGGGCACACCAAATACGGTTGGTATCGCTGGTTTAGGTGCAGGTGTAGATTTCATCTTAGGTGAAGGAATTAAAAAAATAAAAAAAAGAAAAAAAGAATTGACTGAATACTTACTCACAAAATTAGAGAAAATAGAAGGAATTAAAATTTATGGAAATAAAGATTTAGAAAAGAAAACTTCTATTGTTTCTTTTAATTTAAAAAATTTTCTTTCTTCAGAAGTAAGCCGGGTTTTAAGTGAAAAACATAATATTATGACCCGTCCGGGATTACATTGTGCGCCTTTAACACATAAAACTCTTGGCACATTTCCCAACGGCACAGTGAGAGTAAGCTTAAGTTACTTCAATACCGAAGAAGAAATTGACCAGTTAGTTTACGCATTAAAAGAATTTTCTAAGTGAACGATTCAAATCCCGTATATACAATTTTACGGGACAAACGGATTTGTGCGGATGCAGACGAATGTCATCCGTTTTAATTCGTCAGGCATTTGCCTTTTTCAAAAAAATACTTGACCCGCCGATAGGTCATGGTCTACCGATAAAGCCCGTAGAGAATTTTTTTACGGGCTAAGGAAATTTTTTTTCTATGGGTCTTGACAAGAAAAATATAGTTTTGTAAAATTGAAAAAAATCATCGCAAGACAACTACACCAGAGATGGTAGCTACAAAAAAGATGAAAATTAAAACATTAAATAATGAGTATTCTCCTTTCAAGGTGAACCTTACTACCAGGTTTATCATTATAATTCAAAAAAATATTGCCACGGATATTCAGGGCTATTGAGTAATTTCTGAACGGTGAGGTTCCCCAATAGCCTTTTTTATTTTTCAGCAAAAATGAGTAAAGAAGAGATAAAATAAGAAATGAAAAAGTTTAAAACAAAAATTTTTTTAAAAAAACTCTTGACAAGAAATGTTAATTTTTTTAAAATAAATATCTTTAGAAAATTTATGTAAAGAAAGGAGGTGAAAAGAAGTGAAAAAGAGAGGAATCATCTTGAGTATTCTCGCTTTGACTCTTTTTGTTCTGGAGACAACCTGTGCCGCGCTTACATTAGATGTAGGCTTAAATCTCAATCTTTTTTTTGATAATCGAACCACAGGACAAGGCGGTCGTTTTGGTATTTTCTATGACTTAGGAGATGACTTGAGTCTCGGTTATGTTAAAGAAATAGGTACCATTTCGTTAAAGAGTGACGGCCCAACAGCAGGGACAGCATCCGGTAGCGTTGACCTTGATACATTAATGATTATGTTTACAGTTATGAAGAATCTTTTCAAAGTCGCTGGTTTGAATACGAGTGTAGGGTTGGGCTTGGGTACTGCAAGCATCGTGAACGAACCAGTTCCAAGTATCGGTTTCGATGTTGGTGCCAGTGCTAATACCGCAGCAGTTAAAATTCTCGGCAAACTAAGCTATCAACCAAAAGAAACGGGTAAAGTGCTCGGAATAGTTTCTTTGACACTCGGTTACCGAACTATTGATATTAAGGATGTGACCGAACCTTTCGGTACAGGATCAGAGACATTGAAGGATTTTAATGGATTAATGTTTGGTTTAGGTATGGGGTTAAAATTCTAAATACCATTTGGTCTTCGTTCTTAGTCAGAGAAGAGTTCAACATAGACAAAATTCTTTTCTATTCAAAATTTTTTTTAAAAAACTCTTGAGCTATAAAACCCGTAGAGAATTTCTTTACGAGCGAAAGAAAAATTTTTTTTCTATGGGTCTTGACAAAAAAAATGTAGTTTTGTAGAATTGTAACACTTATCTGAGGATGAAGTAAATATGTGGATAATGAAAAATAAAGTGCTAAAGAGTGAATATCTTTCTTATTGGTGGAAGTGGTGTATTAGTTTGAGAAGTGTCTTAGAACACAGCAAGGTTATTGAGGAATCTCTTAATATGCGGATTTCTTAATAACCTTTTTTATTTGTAAAAAAATTTTTTAGAAAAGGAGGTGAGGCGAAAAGAAAAACAAGTTAGGAAGTTAGAAAGTTAGGAAGTAAGTCCCGATTTATCGGGACAAAAAATCCGCGGTAATCCGCGTAGAAGTAAAAAGAGGAGGGAAATTAGATAAATGAAGAAACTTACTGTATTTTTAGTAGGACTGATGATAGTAGGACTTACCTTACCAGCAAGAGGAGAAATCAAGGTTAGTGGTTTTGCCCAAGCACAACTGATAAATGATGAATCCAAAACTGGTAAAGAACTTTATTTCACTGCTAAACGGGCAAGAGTAATAGCGAAAGGCGACTTAGGTAACAAAGTGGGAATGTTCGCTCAGTTGGAAATAGCCACTGGCGATATTAATGTTTTAGATGTGATAATGGACTATGACCTCGTCCCTGGAATTGCCAAAGTCGGTATTGGACGCCGCACTGTCCCGTTTGGACTGCAAAACCCAGTTTCACCGTATAACCTGCACACGATTAATTATGCGCAGGTAGTATCCGGATTACTTGGAACCGGCTGGCGTGAACTTGGATTATTTGTGAGCGGAAAGTTTAACATTGTTGACTACATCTTTGCGTATGTGAACGGTTCCGAGACAAGCACTGGTGGGCATATCCTAGTAGCGGGAAATACAGAAGATAACGATGTAAAAGACATTGCTGCTCGAATTGGTGTGTCCATTCCAACAATCGCTGGGCTTGGTGCAGGTGTGTCCATTTACAGCGGGAAAGCAGGTGCAGCCGAGACGAAGAAAAATAGAACCGGTGTTGATGTAAAGTATGAGAAAGATGCTATCTACGCGCAGGCGGAGTATATTACTGGTAAGACCGGAAGTATAGAGGCTACGGGTTACTATCTTGAAGCCGGTTACAAAGTTGCTATTATCCAGCCGATGGTCCGCTATGACTCTTACGACCCCGATACCGATATCAAAGACGACGAAATAACAATTATTGCTCTCGGTGCAAACTGCTACCTTGGTCAAAATGCAAAAGTGCAAATCTTCTACGAATCAAAAGACGAGAAACCATCAGTTGACAACAACGTTCTTACTGTGCAGACAGCAATAAAGTTCTAAGGGTTCAAAAATAAGGAAGGGGTCAACAAAATTGACCCCTTCTTCTTTGAGATTTTAATACCTCTTAAGGAGGGGACAGCGAGGTCATCTTGGACTAACGCAGTGTCCAAGTGAACGAGTGCAATTGGAGGATATCCTCCAATTGAGAATAAGGGGTAGGTATTTTTCTCTTTGAAATTGATTCCAGCGATTATTGACGGCGATTTCAGCGATTGATTTTGTTGACAAAAAATCACTGTAATCGTTGGCTCTTAATCTCTGTAATCAATGTAATGGGAGGGAGAGTTATGGTAGAAAAAGAAGTGGTTAAAATCGGTATTGTTGGTGCCGGGAGGACAGGAACACCATTAATCAATGAATTTCTTAAACATAAATATATATGTATTAAAGGTATTATTGATTTTAATCTTGATGCACCGGGGATGAAATTAGCAAAAAAAAAGGGAATTCTTACCAGTAACGATGTCAATGAATTAGTAAAAATGGGCGAAAATGTTGACTTAGTATTTGATGTCTCCGGTGATCCAAACTTAAGAAGACAACTTGTGGATGCTTACCAGAGAAGTGCTAATAAACATACATTGATTGTCCACGAAACAATTGCTCGGTTAATTATTACTCTTGTTTTACGGAAGAAAACTTTAGTGCCAAGTTTACATCCAAAAATACAAGGACTATAAACTTTGATTACACCGATTACAAAAACAGATTACACAGAAATGTCATTGCGAACGAAGTGAAGCAATCCCAAAATGAGATTGCCTCGCTGCTTCCCGCCTAACGGCGAGGCAAGTCAGTCGCTCGCAATGACCCAATAAGGTTTGATCATCTGTGTAACCAGGTTTTAAAAATCTGTGTAATTAGATGTAATAAAAGGAGGGAAAAAGGATGAAATTTACCCGAAGAGAGTTTTTGAAAGTTACCGGAGCAACCGGTATTGGCGTTACGTTGGGTAGTCTTGGGTTAGAACCAATTAAGGTTTATGCGCAGGAATTAAGAATTAAAGATGCTAAGGAAACACCAACAATCTGTAATTATTGTTCTGGTGGTTGTGGAATGATTGCTCACTCTGTTAATGGTAAATTGGTCAACACTGAAGGTGACCCTAACCACCCAATTAATCTTGGACGACTTGACCCGAAAAGTGCTGCCGCTTACCAACTGGTTGACAATGAGCGCCGACTTAAAAAAGTATTGTATCGTGCGCCTGGTGCTTCCGATTGGGTAGAAAAAGATTGGAACTGGGCACTTAGAGAAATTGCCAAAAAAATTAAAGCAACCCGTGAGGCTACATTTGTGGCTAAAGAAGAGGGGGTTACGGTTAACCGTACCGAAGGTCTTGCACAATTAGGTGGTGCAGCACTGAATAATGAAGAATGTTATCTGCTTTCCAAATTTGCTCGTGCACTTGGTATTGTCAATCTTGAACACCAGGCACGGATATGACATTCCTCTACAGTGGCCGGTCTTGGCCCTTCATTCGGTCGTGGTGTAATGACCAATCACTGGATTGACTATCGGAATGCAGATGTAATTATGGCTTTAGGTTCAAATCCGGTAGAAAACCATCCGGTTTCCACTACCTGGATTGATATAGCCATAGAAAAAGGAGCAAAATTTATTGTTGTTGACCCCCGATTTACCCGTAGTGCTTCAAAAGCGCATCTTTACGCACCAATTCGTCCGGGGGCAGATATCGCCTTCCTTGGCGGATTAATTAATTATACTCTCCAAAATAAACTTTACCATGAGGAATATGTGCTTAACTACACGAATGCTTCATTCCTGATTAAACCGGGATATTCCTTCAAAGATGGTATCTTCTCTGGATATGAAGCAGCGAAAAGAAAATACGACCCGGCAAGCTGGGCTTATCAAATGAGTCCTCCGGGACCGGATAAGAAAACAGTTCCTCTTCAGGATAAAACTTTGCAAAATTCAAAGTGTGTATTTCAAATCACCAAGAAACATTATGCCCGTTACACTCCGGAGATGGTCAGTAAGGTTTGTGGTATGCCTGAGGAACTTTTCTTAGCCATTGCTAAAACTTACTGTGCTACTGGCAGACCTGGGAAAGCTGGAACTATACTCTATGCTATGGGGATAACTCAGCATTCTAACGGTTCACAAAATTGCCGAGCAATTGCTCTTCTGCAACTCCTTTTAGGTAATATGGGTATTGCTGGTGGCGGAGTAAATGCCCAGCGCGGCTGGTCAAATGTGCAGGGGTCAACTGATATGGGACTCCTTTTCCATCTTTTTACCGGGTATAACCCTTCACCGGAAACCGCAAAACACCTTACCCTTAAGGATTACATAGAAAAGGAAACTCCAAAAACCGGCTTTTGGATGAACCGTCCTAAATTCTTTATCAGTATGCTTAAAGCTTGGTGGGGAAATAATGCGACTAAAGAAAATAACTTCTGTTACCATTATCTACCCAAAAGAAGTGCGAATCATTCTTGGATTGCTCTCTTTGAACTGATGTACGCTGGTAAAATTAAAGGTTTAATGTGCTGGGGACAGAATCCTTCAGTGGTTGGACCGAACGCAAATATGGAAAATAAAGCGTTAGAAAAACTTAACTGGCTAATGGTAACTGACCTTTTTGAAAGTGAAACGGCAACTTTCTGGAAACGACCCGGTGCTGACCCTTCCAAAATTAAGACCGAAGTTTTCCTTTTACCAGGTTGCTCCTTTATGGAAAAAGAAGGAAGTGTCACTAATAGTGGACGCTGGCTACAGTATCGCTGGAAAGTAATTGAACCACTTGGAGATTCAAAATCCGATGCGGATATTGTGAACCTTCTTTTCCAAAGAGTACGTGCTTTATATCAGAAAGACAAAGAAGCAGTCTCTCCTAGCCCAATTTTGAGACTGAATTGGGACTATGGCAAAACCGAAGTAGATATTGAAAAAGTAGTTAAGGAGATTAATGGTTACACAGTTGCTAATGGTAAACCGGTGCTTAATTTTACTAAACTTGCTGATGATGGTTCAACTGCTTGCGGAAACTGGATTTATTCCGGTATTTATCCGGAGGAGAAAAAGAACCTCGCTAAGCGCAGAATTAGAGAAAAGGAGGGTATCGGTTTAAATTCGGAATGGGGTTATTCTTGGCCTTTGAACCGGAGAATTGTTTATAACCGTTGTTCAGCTGACCCAACCGGTAAACCTTACAATAAAGAGAAATGGTTAGTCAAATGGGAAGGTGGAAAATGGGTAACCCGTGATGTACCGGATTTTGGTTGGAAAGATGCAAAGACTGGTGAAATGATCCCTCCAGCAAAATCTGCGGCTAATCCTTTCATTATGCAACCGGAAGGTAAAGGAAGAATATTTAGCCCAGTAGGTTTAGCTGATGGTCCGCTTCCGGAGCATTACGAACCTTACGAAAGTCCGGTGAAGAATTTACTCTCCGGGACACAGAATGACCCGGCCTGCAAAATCTGGGCAACACCAGAGGTGGACAAATTAGCCGCGGTCGGTTCAGAGGAATTTCCAATAATTTGTACCACTTACCGTGTGGTTGAACATTATCAAGGTGGACCGACGACAAGAAACATTGGCTGGCTTAACGAATTGATGCCCGAACTTTTTGTCGAAATGAGTGTTGAACTTGCCCAGGCAAAGAGAATAAAGAATGGCAACAAAGTAAAAATTATTAGTGCTCGTGGTGAAATTATCGCAAAAGCCTGTGTTACACCGAGATTTAAAGCCCTGCAACTCAACGGGAAAACAGTGGAAGTTGTTGGTTTACCCTGGCACTGGGGCTGGGCTGGTTTATCTACTGGTGATGTAGCGAATATTCTTACCCCGCACATCGGTGATGCGAACACAATGATTCCTGAGTATAAAGCGTTCCTTGTAAATATAGAGAGAGCAGTAGTTTAGAGTGAAACCTGATTACACAGCGAGAGAAATTTCCTTTCAAAAAACCACTGTAATCGTTTGTTTTAAATCGTTGTAATCTTCTGCTTGAGAATAAAAAGGAGGTAGAATATGGCTGAAAAGGCATGTCTTGTTGATGTATCTAAATGTATTGCTTGTCGTGGCTGTCAGGTTGCTTGTAAATCCTGGAATCAACTGCCTGCGGAAAAAACAACCTTTACTGGCACTTACGAAAATCCACCTGCCCTTTCTGGAAAAACAGTGACAAAGATACTCTTCAGAGAGATTGCTGAAGGTGGTAATGTAAAATGGCTTTTCCGTAAGGCGCAATGTTTCCATTGCACTGATGCGGGTTGTGTGAAAGCTTGTCCAGTGCCCGGGGCGTTAACCAAAATGGAAGATGGAACAGTCTATCTTGACCAGAAAAAATGCACCGGATGTAAATACTGCATTATAAGCTGTCCATTTGAAATACCGCGCTGGGACCCGGTTAAGGGGAAAGCGTTCAAATGCAACTTCTGCTATGACCGAACTTCTAATGGTTTACCTCCTGCCTGTCAAAAAATATGTGTGGGGAGAGCAATTAGGTATGGTGACCGTGATAAATTGATTGACTACGCAAAAAGAAGAGGTGGCTATCTCTACGGCGAAAAAGAATTGGGTGGGCTCCATTGGATGTATCTTCTTCCCGTACCTGACCCTGAACTTTACTATCTACCTAAAGAACCAAAATTGCCTGCATCTTTAATCATTTGGAAAGATATCCTCAAACCAATCGGAATAATTCTTGGAGCTGGTTCAATAATTGGTTGGTTAGGTTATCATTTCTTCCTTATGCCGAAGAAAGAGAAATTGATGAAAGAAACCGAGTCACATTCTTCTTAAGAGAGGAACAGTGACCCCATAAACCCCGTAGAATAAATTTACGGAGTAGACGAAAAGTCTCGTAGAGACCTCGTCTCTTTACGAGATGAAAATCTTTACGGGGTCTACGGGGGAACGCAATTGGGCTTCTGTTTATCAGTCCTGAATAAATGGAAGGGAGATATTTCCCATTAAGGTAAAAAGGAGGTGCGTAAAAAATGGCAGAAAAAATGATCCAAAGGACAAGTAAGGAACAGAGGTATATCCATTGGATACACGGTGTAAGTTTTATTATTCTTGCACTTACCGGATTAGGACTCTATTCTAAGGGGTTGTTTGGTCTAACCTCAATTTTTGGTGGGGTTAATAGCGCAAGATTTTTTCATCGGTTTTTTGCCTGGATATTCACTTTCAATATGCCGTTCTTCATCAGAACTTGGTTCAAAGATTGTGGTATCATTGATACCCTTGACCGGAAATGGATTGCTTGTGGTATGGGAGGATACTTACCAATAAAAAACCTCTATACTGGTTGTCCACCGGCAGGCAAATTTAATGCGGGACAGAAATTATTCTACTGGACAGCAGTTATTGGTGGTATTCTCTTCATCATCAGCGGTTTTTCGATGATGTATCCCCTTGGTTTAAGTAAAGGTTGGGTAAGATTTTCGTATATCCTTCACGATTTAGCCACAATTTGCACAATCACTTTTTTCTTTGCTCATCTTTACTTGGGAACACTTGGTGCACCGGGTTCTCTACGGGCTATTTTCCAAGGTAATGTCAGTGAAGAATGGGCAAAACATCATCACGGACGCTGGCTAACTCCGTAAAGATTTTCAATCTACGAGGTCTGTGCCCGTAAAGATTTTCATCTCGTAAAGAGACGAGGTCTCTACGAGACTTTTCGTCTACTCCGTAAATTTATTCTACGGGGTCTACGGGCTCTACGGGGCTAACTGAACAGAAATAAACAACAGTGGATAGTTCTTAGTGTATAGTTAAAAAACAAAAAAGGCGGTTTGTAAAATGACCGCCTTTTTTTAATCCATCCCGCCCATCGTGATGGGCGGGATTAATCCAATGGAAAAGGAAATTGAATACCTAAACAAAATTATTGAGAAAAAACCAGTATATAAAGATATTCTTACTTTTTACCAAAAAATTCTTAAAGAACAAAGAAAAATTAAAATTGAAGAGAAAGATATTTCTTATGAACTTGATTCTGAAGAAATAATTAAAGAAAAGTTACGTAAAGGTTTTCCTTTACTCGACCGCAAAAAAATAAAGATTAATTTTAAACCTGCAGAAGAATTAGCTGAAAGGTTAATTTTTTTATTTAAAGCAAAAATTGAAATTCCTATATCCGAACTTCTAAAAAAAATCTTCTTTGCTGAAGATGTCTCCAATCTGGGAAATGAAGAAAAAGAACGTTACCTCATTCTCATCAGTAAATTAAGTCTTCAACCTTTGACTAAAGCGATTACCGAAAAATTCAAAAAATATCTTGACCAAAGAGGTGATTACCTCAAACTCTGGCTAAATGGTTATTGTCCAATCTGTGGGAGTAAACCAAACATCGCTGAGATAAAGGGTGACTATGGAGAAAAATATCTCCATTGTTCATTCTGTGGATACGAATGGCTTCATAAACGTCTTGTCTGTCCTTATTGCGGAAATACTGACCACCAAACACTTGGTTATTTCTATACCGAAAATGAAGAACAATACCGGATTGATGTCTGCGAAAAATGTAAACATTATATCAAGACAGTAGATAGTCGTAAATTAAGTGAACCGGTTAACTTAGAAATTGAGGACTGGTGCACAATCCATCTTGATTTCATCGCTACCAGTAAAGGTTACCAGAAGGAAAAATCTACCCTCCTAACCTTATGGTATCACAATGGCGATACTGTGATACCATTATTGTAAAAATCACACCTCCTATCTTTGTTGACAAAACTTTTCATTTTTTGCTAAAATTTCATAATTTCGTCAATGAAAAAATTTTGGCATTTATTTTTACTTTCCTTCATAATTATTCTAATTTATTCTTCTTTAACTGCACACCAAAGTATTGACACTTGGGTTTATAAAACTTCTGCTCCCTTTACTCCGAATACTTACGCTGATGGTATTGCAATCACTCGTGTACTTGATTCTGGAACTACTTATTTTTGCGCTCTCCCTGGAGGAACAACTTACTGGTGGCACTATCGGGTGGATTCAGATAGTTGGACAATTATGAGTTCAAGTTTACCGGCGCCAAGTGGCTACGGTGCTTCGCTTATCTGGACGGGGGGAGATTATCTTTATTATGTGCGGGGAAGTAGTACTACCGAATTTTATGGGTACTCTATTTCCACGGCAAATTGGGTTACTCTTTCTTCTGCACCGGATACTATCGCTAAAGGTGGCTCAGCAGTATGGGCGGGTGGTGACTTCATTTATGTTATTCGTGGTGCTGACACCTATGATTTCTGGGCTTACTCAATTGCTGATAACTCCTGGACAGCGAAAACACAAACTAACGCAAAAGTTGATAACGAAAGCACTCTGGCTTGGGATGAGAATGATAATTTATACTTCTTGCGTGGAGGAGAGAATACATTTTATAAATATGTCCTCAGTTCTGGTTCTTGGATAACACTTACCGGAAAAGGTCTCCCCGGTAATCTCGGTGTCGGTGGTTCTTTAATTTCTGTTTCTACCAGTATACTTTACTGCGTTCGTGGTGCAGTCAGCACTGATTATTACAAATATGACATTAGCCAATCAAATTGGACATCTCCTTATCCTGCTTCTACACCAGAAAATGTAGGGACTAATCGTGGTAACCGCCTCGTTTCTCTCGGAGATTATATTTATTGTCTTAAAGGTACAGGAACTGGGTCAAACAAATCTTTCTGGTCTTATCGCTGGCGGGATATCAATGCTCCGGGAATAGTAACCAGTTTTGTTGCTGAAACAGGCACGAACCGTGGCGAAATAAATCTTTCCTGGATAAGTCCGGGCAATGACGGTTATCTCGGAGAACTTCCTGCGGGAAGCACTTTTTATATCCAGTATGCCTCCTGGACTGGTGTTGCTTTCTCTACAACCACTCAGCCACCAGTAAGTGGTTATCATTTATCCATTCCTACTGGACCGGTTACACCGGGTTCAACACAATTTTACACACTCAATGGACTTTTAGAAGGCGTAACTTATTATTTCCGAATCTGGTCGCGGGATAACGCCGGGAACTGGTCAGATATTTCAATTGGTGCCACTACTTGGGCACAGTTGCCCATACCTTCTGCACCGAAGATATTCTTTGGTCTTGCTTTATCAACCGATTCAATAAAATGGGAATGGGATAATGTCTCGGATGAAACGGGTTATCAGATTTTCCGTGCATCTGATAATAAAGTTATTATCTCAACAGATGTTATCTCGACAGATGTTACTTCTTATGTTGAGTCTGGATTTGCTCTGCCCAACTTACCCGTCGGAAGATATGTAAGAGCATTTAATAATTACGGTCTCAGCGCTCTTTCTCCTTCAGCAACGGTTTACACCCTTGCTAATCTGCCTATCAATATAAACATGCCAAGTGTATGCATGTCAAGTGTAACGCTCACCTGGTCAGCAAATGGGAATCCCCCTTGGACAACATACGAATTACAATATTCTACAACTAACGATTTCAGTTCTTATTCCTCTTCAATCACTCAATCACTTACTCACTTAATCACTTACTTAATGCCCGACACGACTTACTACTTTAAAGTAAAAGCGTTTAATGGAGACAATATCGGAACAAATTTTAGCGAGGTTAACTTTATCTCCACATTGAAAGTACCGGGAGAAAATTATCTTGATCTCGTAATAAACGAAATAATGTATAATCCCCAAGGAGCAGATACTTATAGTGAATGGATTGAATTATATAACCGAACATCCACTAATATAGACCTTACTGGCTGGTTTCTTAAGGAAGACAATGAAATACTTACTGGAACAGCAGGTGAGATAAAAAATACTCATTTAGTTCAAGGTTCTCTGGTTATCCCTGCAGGCGGATATATTATCCTTGCTGATAGTGGGACATATTTTCTTAATAGTTACTCTGATAATCCTCCAAGTGCTACCTGGAATGTTATTGATACAAGTATTGCTCTTGCCAATACAGTTGATACTATTTTCTTAGTTAATCCCTCATTTAAGGTTATAAGTAGTGTAACTTATTCTAATACTTGGAATAATAGTGTGGAAGGAAAATCAACCGAGAAAATCAATTCCGGAGGTTCAGAGACCAACGCTTCTAACTGGGGTGAAAGTATACCTTTTGAGGGCACACCGGGAGTATCAAACAGTCTAACTCCACCACCCCCGGATACCCCGCTAATCAATAAATATATTGACCCAAATAAAGACGACACTTTGACTATTTTCCCATACACGGATAAAGCAGTAGAAATCATAATTCTTGCTGGTACTTTTAACACTACAGTAAATCTCAGCGTTGAACGAAGCACATCCGTTCCTAAGCCAGACTTGATTAAACAACCGCATTTAAAAGGCACTGGTATAGGTATAGAAATTTTGGCTAAAGATAAAACAGGTAATCTTCTTCAACCACAAAAACCAATTAAGATAACTTTCAAGTATGCTGCGGAGGAAGTCGCTGGAGTGAAGGAAGAAAATCTTGCTCTCGCTCATTGTAGAGAAACAAAAAAAGAGTGGGGAATACTTCCTTCACAAGTTTATCCTTCAGAAAATAAAATTGTCACTGAAATTTTACATCTATCTTTATTCCAAATTGTTGAATGTGTTGCGGTAAAGACCGTAGATAATGTCTTTGTCTATCCTAATCCCTGTTATTTAAGTAAAAACCAAAAACCTACCTTTGCCCGTCTACCTGCAAATGCACAAATCATCGTCTACACTGTTAACGGAGAAAGGATTTTTGAAGCAATTGCTGGCACAAGTGGTTACTACACTTGGGAAATAAAAAATTTAGCCAGTGGAATTTATATTTTTCTCGTCAAAGACCCCGCGACCGGTAAGAAAAAATTCGGTAAACTTGCTATAATCAAATAAAGTAATAAAAATCACAAATATTTTTTCTTGACAATAATTTCTAAAAATACTAATATCTATTAAGAAAACGGAAAGTTAAAAAATGACAAACACGGAGAAAAAAGTTTTAAAGATTTTGCTTCTCGGACTCGGTACTTGGTTTTTAACCCAATTACCAATTACCCTGCCTGCGCCATGGCTTCGGTGGGCAGGCAATTACCAATTACCCGCTGTTTACGCTGGTGGACCAGGAACTACCGGGGCACAGTTTTTGAAAATCGGTCTGGGTGCACGTCCAGTAGCGATGGGCAGCGTTTATACAGGTATTGCTGACGATGTTAATGCAATTTATTGGAATCCGGCTGGATTAGCTCAAATAAGCGGTAAGGAACTCACTACACAGCATATTGCCTGGTTCCAAGACATAAACTACGAATATATTGGTTATGCTCACAATCTCGGTAACCTTGGCACTGCTGGAATTATGGTAAATTATCTTTATATAGACGATTTAGAAAAAAGGACATATGATACCGATACACCGGATGGTTATTTCAAAGCCAGTGACTTAGCAGTAAGTTTAGCCGGGGGAAGAAAATTAAACGAGAAACTTTCTTTGGGAGCAAATCTTAAATACATTAGACAGCAGATTGATATTGAGAAAGCCGAAGGTTTTGCTTTTGACCTCGGTGGATTGTATAATGTAAATGATAAATTGAAAATTGGTTTAGCGATCCAAAACCTGGGCACAGAAATAAAATTTGTTAGTGAAGGCGACCCATTGCCTTTAAATATTAAACTTGGTGCAGGATATAAATTGCTCAATGACCAACTGACACTTGGATTAGATGTTAACTATCCTATTGACAATGAGATAAATTTTGCTCTTGGTGCTGAGTATGCGTTAAAATTAGGAGGTATATCTTTGCCTTTACGTGTAGGATATAATACCAAAGTTATTTCTGACTTAGGTGCTCTCGCTGGGCTTGGTACCGGATTAGGTATTGGAATAAACAGGCTTGCTTTTGATTTTGCCTGGGTACCTTACGGTGATTTAGGACATACTTTCCGGGTAGCTCTAAAAATGAAATTTTAAAAATTTGACAATTTTAGATTTTTAATTTAAAATTAACTAAAGTTCTTTGATCTGATGATTACAGCGATGTTAACTGCCAATACCAACGATTTTTGATTTTATTGCTGACATCTTATTTAATCGCTGTAATCAATGTTTCTGAACCAGACCAGTGGAGGAAGTTATCCCGAGTTTAGTTGAGGGAGCGCTGCCCCGCAACGGTATTAAACGCAGATTGCCGCAGATTAACTTCCGGATTAACGCAGATTTTTATCTGTGGACATCTGGATTCTTATCCGTGGTAATCAGCGCAGAGCCCGGTCGACCACTTGTCTTGGCAAGTACCTTCGCGGGAAGGGAAATTAAATTAGTTCATAGTTGATAGTTGAGTAGTAGAATCTCCACTTTACCCTCGAAGATGGAGATTTTTTTTTACCTCAAAGGGGGGTTACATAAATGAAATCAGTAAAAAAAAGTTTGCGTAAATTCGTGTTTCAAAGAATTCGTGTAAATTCGCGTAGCCGTTATCCACAGTCATCTGCGGTAAGTAATTATCCGTGGAAATCTGCGTTTACAGGTTTAATTCAGGTTTATACCGGTGATGGGAAAGGGAAAACTACTGCTGCAGTGGGTCAGGTAATCCGTGCTTTAGGACAAGGTTTAAGAGTTTGTTTTATCCAGTTTTTTAAAGATCCAAAAACTTTTACTTACGGTGAACAAAAAATTTTTTATTCTTTATCCCGTAAAGGAATTCTACGGGATTTACCAGGAATTGACCTTTATACTTTTGCTCCTCAGCATCCACATTTTTTCAAGAAAATAAAAAAAGAAGAAACAAGAAAACAACTTAAGGAAGGACTAAATTTTATTCACAAAATTTTTCGTGAGAAGGATTATGATTTACTTGTTCTTGACGAATTAATTATTGCTTTAAGAGACAAATATTTAGAAACTAATAAACTGATAAAATTGCTTAAACAAAAACCGAAAAATATGGAAATTATTCTTACCGGAAGAGGTGCACCAAAAAAACTGCTTACTTTTGTTGATTTAGTTACCGAGATGAAAAAAATTAAACATCCTTATGATAAAGGAGTAAAAGTGAGAAAAGGGATAGAATACTAAACCAGTAATTAAGTGAGTGCGGGTAAGTAAAAAGTATCAGAAGTCGTTCAGAAAGTCCTCTTACCAATAATGAAATCATCGCTGTAATCTTTGTCTAATGGTATCACAACTGCTACTGTGATACCATAATCACTGCAATCAAAAGAACAAATATGGGAAAGGTAATTTTTATTCTTGGCGGAGTAAAGAGTGGAAAAACGCAGTATGTGATAAACCAAGCAAAAAGGAAAAATCCTTCGGTCACTTATCTTGCTACTGCAACTGCAGGTGATAAAGAAATGAAAGCAAAAATTGAAGAACATAAAAAAATGCGTCCAAAAAATTGGCAAACAATTGAAGAACCTTACGACCTCTTAAACGGAATAAGAAAGATAACTTCAAAGGTAATTATTGTTGACTGTATAAATTTCTGGCTGGCAAACATCATTCCCAAGGGGGAGAAAGAAATAATTCAGCAAGTGAACCTCTTTTGTCATTATCTTAAAAACAAAAACTATCTTGCTTATATAGTTTCTAATGAAGTAAGTATGAGCCTTATCCCAATAAACAAATTAGGACGAAAATTCCAAGAATTATTAAGTAAAGTTAACCAAATAATTACTCAATATGCGGATAAAGTTTATCTAATGGTTGCCGGAATACCGGTAAGAGTTAAATAGTGGAATGGTGAAAAGGGGTTAGTCTCGGAACCTTTTTCTCGCTCGGTAATTCTTTGACCAGGAGCGAGAATCGTCAAAGAATTTAATGTCGCTCGAAAAAGAACCACTCAACTAACCCCAAAAAGGACAAAGTATGGAAAAGATTAGAATTAAAACTAAGCAGTTTCATAAAAGTGAAACTTGATTTCACAGATTAAGTTTTTTAATCTGTGTAAATCTGTGTTAAAAAATCTGTGTAATCAATATAACTGAACTTATGTGAAGTTATATAGAAGAGATGAAAGTAATTTCCTCTTGGAGTGGCGGTAAAGATAGTTGTCTTGCTTGTTATAGAGCGATACTCACCGGATATGAAATCAAATTTCTGCTTAACTTTATTTCTAAAGAATATAAAAGATGTTGTTTCCACGGAATAGAGTCTCAATTACTTAAAACCCAAGCTGAGATAATAGGAATACCTTTGGTGCAGAGGGAGGTTAGTCCGGATATGTCAGAATATGAAAAAGAATTCAAAAATGCTGTAGGCGAACTTAAACATTATGGTATTGAAGGGATGGTTTTTGGTGATGTTTATCTTGAAGAGCATAAAAATTGGGTGGAGAGGGTTTGTAAAGAATTAGAAATTGAACCAATTGAACCTTTATGGAATACGGAACCGAAAAAAGTTGTCGCTGAGTTTATTGATGCTGGTTTCAAAGCAATCGTTGTTAGTGCTAAAGCGGATTTATTCACCGAAAAAAATATTGGACAAAAGATTAATTTAAGTTTTCTTGGTGAGATTAAAAAAAGGAACATCTGTCCCTGTGGCGAAAATGGTGAATTTCATACTTTTGTTTATGACGGACCAATTTTTAAAAAACGGATTAAGATTCTAAAAACAGAAAAAATTTTAAGGGAGGGTTTCTGGAAACATTGGTATCTTGATATTCAGAAATGGAGAGTAGTGAACAAGTGAAATAGTAAATTGGTGAATTAGTGAAATAGTTCATAAAATCTAACAGGAGGAAAGAAATGGAAAAATTGAATTCAGTAATTAAGAGAATCGGACCAGTTGATGGAGGAAGTTTTGCTTATACCCAGAAGAAATTAGATAATCTTACTAAACCGCTTGGTTCTTTAGGACAATTGGAAGAAATCGCCAAACATTTAGTTGCAATTACTGGAAAAGAAAATCCATCAATTAAGAACAAAGTAATTTTTACTTTAGCCGGTGACCACGGAGTCGTAGAAGAAAGAATATCCGCCTACCCGAAAGAGGTTACTCCTCAAATGGTCTATAATTTTTTAAGGGGTGGGGCAGGGATAAATGTGCTTGCTAAACACATTGGGACAAAAGTTGTTGTAGTTGATATCGGTGTTGCCGAAGACATAAATGTAGCCGAGGCTTCAGTGCTGAAACGAAGTGAAGGCACTTCAGCCTCGGAATTAAAAATTAAAAAGATAAATTACGGAACAAAGAATTTTACCAAGGGACCGGCAATGACCAGAGAAGAAGCAATAAAATCAATTGAGGTGGGGATAGAACTTGTTGAAGAAGAAATTAATAATGCTGGTATTCACCTTCTGGGTACTGGTGATATGGGTATTGGCAACACAACAGCATCAAGCGCAATCACAGCGGTAATTACCGGTGAACCAATAGAAAAAGTTACCGGTAGAGGAACCGGAATTGACGACGAGAAGTTAAGAAATAAGATTAAGATAATTAAGAAAGCACTTGAACTAAACAAACCAAATCCAAAAGATGCTATTGATATTCTTTCTAAGGTAGGTGGATTTGAAATTGGTGGGCTTGCCGGAATAATGCTCGCGGGAGCAGCTTATAAAATTCCGATAGTAGTTGATGGATTTATCTCCGGTGCGGCTGCACTGATTGCCTGCACTCTCCAACCAATAACCAGAGACTATCTGATTGCCGGGCATTGTTCTCAGGAACCGGGACATAAAATTCAACTTAACTGGCTTGGACTTAAACCAATTCTCAATTTAGACCTGCGTCTTGGTGAAGGAACCGGTGCAGTATTAGCAATGAATATCATTGAAGCCAGTGTGAAAATACTAACCCAAATGGCAACTTTTGAATCGGCTGGTGTATCTAAAAAGAATGTTTAACGATTTTCTAAGTGCATTAAGTTTTCTCACTATTCTACCTGTAAAGGAGAGGGAAATTAACCGAAATACTTTATTCTATTTTCCAATCGTAGGTTTATTTATTGGTATTTTTTTAGTTTTGGTTAACTTTTTCTCAACTAAACTTTTCCCTTCCTCAATAACGAATTTATTTATTTTATTGTTTTTGACTCTAATAACCGGTGGATTACATCTTGATGGTTTTGCGGATACCTTTGATGGTTTTTTTAGCAGTAAAAATTGTAATGAAATTCTAAGCATAATGGATGACCCGCATATCGGCACAAAAGGAGTAACTGCAGTATTTTTTCTTCTATTTTTTAAATTTTTTATTTTAGAAAAAATTAAATTCAAATATCCCCTTTTAATCCTTATGCCAACAATTAGCCGTTCAGCAATGGTTCTCACTATCCTTCTTACTCAACCAGCAAAAAATCAAGGGTTAGGTAAAGTTTTTTCGGAACAGAAAAATTATTCTGCTGGTTTGTTTGTTAGTTTGTTCACTTTATGTCTCGTTGTTTTTTTTCTGCAATTGAAAGGGATACCCCTTATTTTTCTTGTGGTATTTCTCATCTATCTCCTGATTAAATATAGTAACAAAAAAATTGGTGGTATAACTGGTGATATTTTAGGTGCATTAAACGAAATTGTAGAGTTATGCATACTTTTTTTCTTCTTATTTTAATTTCTTTAGGCTGTGCCCAATCACCCCCGCCTTCGCTAAAGCTTCGGCGGGCAGGCACTCACGAAGTTACCCAGTTACCAAGTGACCAAGTCACTAAGTCACCGGGTCGCCAAGTTACCCAGTCACCAAGTTACCGTATCATTTCGCTCGCTCCTTCAATTACTGAGGAACTATATCTCCTTGGTGTAGAAGACAAAATTGTAGGAGTAACTATTTTTTGTATTTATCCTGGGGAAGCAAAAAGAAAAGAAAAAGTCGGCACTTATCTTGAACCGAACTTAGAAAAAATTGTTACTTTAAAACCGGATACAGTTTTCGCTACCGAAAGTCAAAAAAAAGAGACGATAAAAAAACTAAAAGAATTGGGAATAAAAACTCATGTCTTTCGAGAAGGTAGAAGTTTCAAAGAAATTAGTGAACAGTTTCTTCAATTGGCAAAAATTCTTGGTAAAGAAAAAAAAGCAAAAGAAATTGTTAAACTTGCAGAAAAAAAGATAAAAAAAATTGCTACCTACGATAAGAGACATTCTCCGGTAAAAGTTTTCCTCCAGTTAGGTAGTGAACCTTTAATTACTTCCGGACAGGGTACTTTTATAAATGAAATAATAGAACTTGCTGGCGGGATAAACATTGCGGCTACTCCTGGCAGAGGTGTGAACCAGAGCGGTTCAGACCAAGGATATTTTCGGATAAACCGGGAAAAAATTATCCAAGAAGATCCGGAAGTTATCTTTATTTTCTCCATGGGAAAAATTTGTGAAAAAGAATTAAAAACTTGGTTAAAATTCAAGAATTTGAAAGCGGTAAAAAATAAGCGTATCTATATTCTTGATGCCGATAAAATCTGTCGTCCGACAGTAACCTGCTATCTTGAAGGATTGAAAACAGTCTGCCGACTGCTTAGATAAAAAATGAAAAAAAAAGTGGTTTTTATTTTATTATTCTTCTTTTTTTGTTCAAGTTTTATTTTTTCGCTACTTTTTGGTGGAGAAAAAATTTCTTTACTGAATTTATTAACTTCATTATTCAAACCTACTTCAGAAAGTGTAACCTCAACTATTCTCTGGAAAATACGATTCCCGCGTACATTACTTGCTCTATTTGTCGGTGCAGGACTAGCTACTTGTGGTTGTGTGTTTCAAGCGATATTACGTAATCCTTTAGCTGAACCTTATACCTTAGGTATATCCGGAGGGGCAGCATTAGGTGTCGTGTTAGGCGAAATTTTTCTTGCTCGTTTTTTGGGTTACTACTCTTTACCTTTAACTTCTTTTCTTGGTGCTTTGCTCACTATTTTTTGGGTATATTTTTTTGCCAGTAAAAAAAATTTTACTCCTACCGGGTTAATCTTAAGTAGTGTAATCTTAAGTTTTTTATTTTCATCACTCGTGTTGTTAATTTTTGCCTTAATCCGACCGGAAAAATTTCAGACGATTCTTCTTTGGTTAATGGGTGACTTATCAACTACACCAATGGAAATAATTAGAATCGTTTTTCTCTGCATAGTTAGCGGTTGTATTCTAATTTATTTCTATAGTCACAAACTTGACATCCTCACCTTAGGTGAAGAGAAGGCGACATCTTTAGGAGTTAAACCGGAAACTACGAAAAAATTTTTTTTCCTTTTTGCTTCTTTGATTATTAGTGTTTGTGTTGCCTCTACCGGTATGATTGGTTTTGTGGGGTTAGTTATCCCCCATTTCTTTCGCTGGTTTATGGGAACTGAACATAGAGTTCTTCTGCCGGTAACATTTCTTGGGGGAGGAATATTTCTCCTCCTTGCAGATACTTGTGCAAGAACAATTATCTATCCAGTGGAAATACCTGTCGGTGTAATTACTGGGACTATCGGTGGACTATTTTTCTTAATTTTTTTCTTGAGAACTAAAAGATGGAAAATTTTTTAGTAGTAGAAAATCTTACCAGCGGATATGACCAAGAGGTGGTAATCAAAAACATCTCTTTTTCTCTGAAAGAAGGAGAATTTGTTAGTTTAGTTGGACCAAATGGTGCCGGTAAGAGTACCCTACTGCGTGTTTTAAGTTGTATCTTAAGAATATGGAAAGGGAAAATTATCTTCAAAGGAAAAGATTTAGAAAAATTTTCAGCAAAAGAATTGTCTAAAGAAATCGCTTTCCTTCCTCAGAATATTGAAACACCTTTCCCTTACCGTGTGGAGGAATTTATTCTTTTCGGACGTTATCCTTATTCCGATTACTTTGGACGAGTTAACTCCCAAGACAAAGAGTTACTTGAAGAAATAATGAACCTTACGGACACATTATCTCTGAAAGATAAAAAAATTAACCATCTTTCGGGTGGGGAAAGACAAAGAGTATTCCTTGCACAAACTTTAATCCAAGAACCTAAACTTTTACTTCTTGACGAACCGGTTGCTCATCTGGATATTGGACACCAAATTGAAATCTTGGATTTAATCAAAAGAGAAAATCAGGAAAAAGGAATAACCGTAATCGCTGTCTTTCACGATTTAAATTTAGCCAGCGAATATTGTGAACATCTTATCTTATTTAATGAAGGAAAAATTTACAAGGCGGGCACAGCGGAAGAAGTTCTTACTTATCAAAATTTGGAACAAGTATATAAAACGGTAGTAGTCGTAAACAAGAATCCCTTTTCTTCACGACCGTACGTTTTACTTGTTCCACAATGGAACAAAAAATGCAGCTGAGCAAAATTTTTGTTTCTTATTTAAACAAACGCAACAAGAAAATTATTAATCTAAGAAAAAAAGGTAAAACAATTAAGGAAATTGCCTATAAATTCAAACTCAGTGAACGACATATTCGTCGGATATTAAAGAAAAAGGACATAATGTCCTAAAATGTCATCTTGACCCCGCACCTTTTTTGTTTACACTGTATTCCATAGTATAAACAATTTATCGCTATGCAGATACATTTTTGAATTGTCCTGCATCTTTAGATAAAGGTGCGGGGTTGACTAAAAATTTCGAAATTTGATTTAGTTTTTTTGCTCAACAAATTGTTCTTTGTTAAAAATTGGTTAAATTTTGTAGCGGTCCCGTAGAGTAAATTTACGGGACTAAAACACCGGATAAGCAGAGGAAGTAGCCGATGTTACATCGGCTCGCTGCCCCGCAACGGTATCCAGCCCGGTCGACTGTTTATCTTGGTAAGTATCCTCGTCGGGAAGAGAAAGTAAATAAAAACTGCAATTTAAGAACCCGACGAAAAAAGTCGGGTTTTTTATTTTACAAAAAGGAGAAAAAAAATGTCCAAAAATTTTTTATCTGTGCTTATCGGCGTAATTTTATCTGCGGCAATCTGCGTTTTTTCATCCGTGGTAATCCGCGCTTCTGAAGAGATTCGCTATTTAGAAGAAGAAAAAGCCTATTTCGTCACTTTAACCCGTAAAGCCGAACCAAGAGAAAATCTTCCCACTAATGTGATTGTGATTACTAAAGAACAAATTGCAAAATCAGGTGCAGAGAATATCGGTGATGTTTTAAAAAATAAAACTGGTATTGTAGAAGTATCAAAACGCGGAACGCTTGGTTCAGAATCAGAAATAAGAATCAGAAGTGGCGGAGATTCGGCAAAACAGGTTCTGGTGATGGTAGATGGCAGACCCGTAAATAACATAGCACTTGGCTCAGCAAATCTTTCTGAAATACCAATTGAAAACATAGAAAGAATTGAAATTGTCCGCGGACCCTCTTCAGCAGTCTACGGAGCAAATGCTTTGGGTGGGGTCGTTAACATAATAACCAAAAAAGCAGTTGACATAAAACCAAAAACAGAAATCGTGCTGGATTACGGAAGTTTTAATACTCAATCATATAAAGTAAATTTCTCAGTAAAACCAAGCAAGATAAATGTTTTTCTTTCGGGAAGCAAAAATTTAACTGACGGTTTTAGAGATAATTCAAGTTACGACAACTTAAACTTATTTTTAAAAATCGGTTATGATTTTGAAAGATACGGCGAATTGATCTTAAGTAATGGCTTTTCTAATTCCGAACTCGGAATCCCTGGTCCAAATTATATCTACGATCCTCAAACTTGGCAAAAAATATATTTACCCGAGAGAACATCCTCCTCTCCGAATGCAAATCAAAAAGACGAAAAATTTTACAGTCAATTGGAACATAAAGTAAAAATAAAGGAAAATGCAATAAAAATAAAAGTTTACCAAGATTATCACAAAAGACATTACAAGAATCCCGACACTTTTACAGATACGGTTGCTGAACCAAAGAATTTTGGTTTAGATTACCAAGTAGAAACTATTAATAATATACTCCTTGGATTTGAAAGAAGATACGAGCAATTCAGTAGGTGGGACAGTTCAGTCGAAACAATCAACAAAAAGAGAGACAATTCAGCAATTTTTATTCAAAAAACTTTTTTGTTGAATAAATTATCGTTGATTACAGGAATAAGGTATGATTACAACTCTATCTATGAGGATTTAACAAACCCGCGTATCTCAGCAGTTTACAGGTTTACCGAAGACATTAAGTTTTCAGCAAATGTTGGTACTGCGTTCCATGCACCAACATTTGAAGACTTGTATTCTCCATATGACCCGTCAATGTACACTCAAGGAAACCCAAATCTAAAACCTGAAAAGTCGATAGGAATAGATCTTGGAATCGAGTATGGAATAAAAAGTAATTTGTTTTCAAGATTAACACTTTTTTATAATGATGTAAAAGATTTCATTGAATGGGCACCTACCGATCCCAGTGGATTATGGGTACCAGACAATGTCGCAAAAGTGCTTTCAAGAGGAGTTGAACTTGAAATAAAAAATAAAATTACAGAAAATTTATCGCAAGATTTAAACTATACTTTCCTTGAAAGTAAAGGTAAACAGAAAGAAGAAACTTATGAAACTTTACAATATACACCAAAGCATCGGTTAAATTACAATATCAACTATTTACTGCCAGCAGATATTAAATCAGAACTTGTAATTGAATACACCCACAAAATAGAGAAACCAAAACTCCCAAGTTATACACTGGTTAATTTTAGAATTGGCAGAAAAATACTTCGGTCAGAAATATTCTTTAATATTGAAAATATTTTTGATAAAAGGTATGTTTCAAGGGAGAACTATCCCCTTCCGGGAAGAACTTTTTCTGGAGGAATAACTATAAGTTTATAAGTTGATAAAAAATATTTACTGAGATTTTTTAAAGCGAGTCTCCAAATTTCCGGCGGCTCGCTTTTATTTTTTTAAAAAATTTTTTCAAAAAAACTTGACAAAATTTTCTAAATGATATATCTTTAATAACAATAAGAAATGAAATCGCTTGGACGACATCTTTTGATTGAACTTTATGGTTGTAGTCCAAAGATGTTAAATGATATTCCCAAGACGGAAGCAATAATGACTGGAGCAGCAAAGTTCTGTGGTGCACAGGTTGTTGATGTAGTTTTTCATCGTTTTAATCCGCATGGTGTTTCTGGAGTAGTAGTAATTGCCGAAAGTCATTTTGCAATTCATACCTGGCCTGAATATGGTTTTGCTTCTATTGATTTATATACCTGTGGTGAAGAAATTGACCCTTGGAAAGCACATCAGTACTTAGTCAAAAAATTTAAACCGAAAAATTCAACTGTCTTAGAAATGCGCCGCGGGATACTTAACCTTTCACCGGAAGAAATTAAACACAAACCCTATTAGAAAAAACCGTTTGGTCTGTTACATCCGTTCAGCCCATTATGTCTGTTAACGGATAAAACGAGCGCAACGGTCTTAACGGACTTAATAGGGTAAATCCAGTCACGAGTATTCACGAATTTTTTAATTCGCGAAATTCGTGATATTTTTTTACTTTGTGATTGTCGAGAAATGAAAAAAAATAGTCATAGGTTTACCATGCACCGTTCTGGTGCATGGTTTATTGAATGGTTTACTCCTCACGAAAAACACAGCCACCAAATAAAGAAATGTCTTGTCTACCAGAAAACTAACTATCAGAAAATGACTCTCGCGGACACATATTCTTTTGGTCGTTGTCTAATCCTTGACGGAGAAATGCAGTCCGCAGAATTGGACGAATTCATTTATCACGAAGCATTAGTCCATCCGGCATTGATTACTCACACCAATCCAAGAAAAATACTAATTATGGGTGGAGGTGAAGGAGCAACTTTAAGAGAGACACTTAAACACAAAACAGTAGAAAAGGTAGTGATGGTTGATATTGATGATAAAGTTATTGAATTCTCAAAAAAATATTTAAAAAAATGGCACTGGGGAGCATTCAATAATCCAAAAACAGAATTACTTATTGCTAACGCAAAAAAATATGTTGAAGAAACAAAAAATAAATTTGACTGTATAATTTCGGATTTACCATCACCAATTGAAAAAGGACCTGCTTATTTACTTTATACTTTAGAATTTTATCGTACCTTAAAACGAAAACTTAAGCTACATGGTATTTTTGTCACCCAGGCTGGTTCGTCTAATCTCCTCCAGATTAAACTTCATCGGCGACTTTATGCAACCTTAAGAAAAGTTTTTAACCATGTCTATTCTTATTCCTACTATGTCCCTTCCTTTGACGTACCTTGGGCATTTCTTCTCTGTAAAGATGAAAAAATGCCCAACTATTTGCCACAAGAAATTGACCAACATATCCGAGAACGTATTCAGGATAAATTAAAATTTTATGACGGTATAACTCACCAAGGGCTTTTCCATCTTCCGAAGAATATGCGTGAGTTACTTACTCAAGAAAAAGAAATTATTACTATAAAAAATCCTTGCTTTTTTTACAAATGAGGATATACTTTTGAGATGATTACCTCTTAAAATGAAAAAATCACAAAAGAAAACACCACTTTTTGATACCCTTTACCGACATGCGCGCCGTCGGGTAGTTTCCTTCCATACACCGGGACATAAAAATGGACGAGCAATTGATAAACGTCTGCGCCAGTTCACCGGTAGGGACCTTTACTATTTTGATGTAACTGTTTTCTCGGAAGTTGACTCCTTACATGACCCAGTAAGTGCAATAAAAAAAGCACAAAGATTAACTGCAGAAGCCTACAGTGTAAAACATTCTTTCTTCTTGGTTAATGGTTCATCAGTCGGTAATGAAGTGATGTTCTTAAGTGCTTGTAATCCCGGTGATTCGGTTATTCTCTCTCGTAATGCACATAAATCAGTATTAAGTGGAATCATTCTTTCTGGCGTATGGCCAATCTGGATTCAGCCAAAAGTTGACCAAGATTTAAACATTATTTTTGATTCTTCTCCGGAACAAATTGAACAAGCATTAAATCAGTTCCCGGAAGCAAAAGCAGTCTTTGTTACCAGTCCTACTTATAATGGTATAACTACAGATTTAGTAAAGATTGCAGAAATTGCCCACCGGCGGGGGAAAATACTCTTAGTTGACGAAGCACACGGTCCACATCTAAAATTTCATCCGGATTTACCAATCTCTGCAGTAGAAGCTGGTGCCGACCTTTGTGTGCAAAGTACACATAAAATCCTCTCTGCATTAAGTCAAGGGTCAGTGCTCCATTTTAATTCTGAACTGGTTGATTTAAACCGAGTAAGAAAAATTGTTTCCCTTCTTCAGACAACCAGTCCAAACTATTTAATTCTTGCTTCAATTGACCTTGCCCGAAGACAAGTTGCTCTCTACGGAGAAAAAATGTTTCATCGGATAATCAAATACGCTGAAGAAACACGAAGAAAAATCAACCATTTAAAAAATTTCTCCTGTTTTACCAGGGAAGAAATCCGTGCTCGGGGCTATGAATTAGATGTGACCAAGTTAACTATTAATGTCACGCGTAGTGGTTTAGCAGGATACAAAATTGAAGAAATTCTGAATAAAGAGTATAATATCCAAGTTGATTGTGCTGACCTTTTCAATTTAATTGCAATTTTAGGTATCGGTTCAACAAGAAATGACCTGGAAAAATTATCCCAAGCATTAAAAAAAATTGACTCCGCCACAGGCGGAGCAAAAGTAACCAATGGACGAGAAAGTTTACAGTTGCCCAGTTTATCTACTGAAATGGTAATGATGCCGAGAGATGTCTTTCTGATGCAAAAAGTTAAACGTATTCCTTTAAGAAAGGCAGCCGGACATATTGCTGCGCAGAGTTTAACTCCTTATCCACCTGGTATCCCAGTGCTTATTCCTGGGGAACGGATTACCCCGGAAATTCGTGACTACCTATTAAATCTCTCCGATAAAGAAATTCGTGTTAGTGGACAGGAAACGGACACACTAAAAACAATAAAGGTGATTAGTGCATGAGTAGAGATAAATTTTCAAAAAAAGAATTACAATTCTTTAAGGACAAACTACTTGCTGAAAAGAGAGAAATTCTGGAAATGGTAGAGAAAAATATACATCCCAGTGGAAGTGAAGTTGGCGATGAAATTGACCTTGCTTCACAAACTTCGGAAAAGGAAATGCTTTATCAGTTAACTAACCATGAACGACTAACGTTAGTGGAACTGGAGAATGCATTACAAAAGATTGAAAAAGGAACCTATGGTTCTTGTGAATCCTGCCAAAAAAGAATTCCTACTAAACGCTTGAAAGCAATGCCTTACACGCGGTATTGTATTTCCTGCCAAGCAGGACGAGAAAAAATAAGATAAAATCTACATCTCGTTGGGTGCAAGGGTAAGTATCAAGAGTTGTTGCCCGTCCAGGGCGGGTCACCGGTTGGTCAAAACATTATTTGGGGGACAAGATAAATGCCTTACACATTTCAGTATACACCTTTATCTCCGCTACAGCTCAGTAGTGCAATCAAATGGTTAATTATCACTAATGTAGTGATTTATCTCTTCCAAGTTTTTTTGGGGAGAAGTTTTATTTATACTTTTGGTTTAGTTCCTTACTCGGTAACCCATCGGTTATGGTTTTGGCAAGTGTTTACTTATATGTTTCTTCACGGTGGAATATTTCATCTTTTTTTCAACCTTTTTATTCTCTGGATGTTTGGCAAAAATGTAGAAAATGTCTGGGGTACAAAATCTTTTTTTAAATATTATTTCATTTGTGGTTTAGGCGCGGCTTTGGCAATTATTTTAACTGGACCGAGTTCAATGCGCGCAAATATCGGCGCCTCCGGTGCAATTTACGGCATTCTGGTTGCTTTTGCTCTGCTTTATCCGGAGGCAATTATTTATCTTTATTTTTTAATCCCAATAAAGGCAAAATATTTAGCAATTCTTCTTGGTGTAATTGCTTTTCTTGCCGGGGTATCCGGTTCTGGTTCCGGAATTGCTCATTTTGGTCATCTTGGTGGCTTAGTTGTTGGATATATTTACCTAAAATATCCGGTCTGGAAATATCGTTTTCCGAGAATAAACTTATTAAAAATTTTCCCAAGAATACACTGGACAAAATTAGGAAAAAGAAAATATCGGACTCAGAAAGATTGGGAAGAAGAAGTCAATCGTATCTTAGATAAAATTTTAGTTCACGGTGTAGATAGTTTAACTACTGAAGAAAAAAAGATTATGGATGAATATGTACAGAAGAAGCGTTCAGAAAAAATAGTTATCTAGTGGAGGAAACAATGGGGATAAAAAAAGAGGCGATCACCTCAATTGGTATTCTTACTGGTGGCGGTGATTGCCCGGGATTAAATGCAGTAATTCGTGCCGTAGTAAAGAGTGCTTGGAATTTAGGCTGGCAAGTATATGGTATTCGTGACGGTTTTGAAGGATTGATTAACACTGAGAAAATGTTTCTTCTTCGTCCAAAAGATATTACCGGAATTTTACATGTCGGCGGGACAATCTTAGGCACAACTAACCGTGGTAATCCTTTCGCCTTGAAAACAAAAAATGGTAAAACAATTGACTGCTCAGGAAAACTGATTAAAAATTTTAAATCTTTAAAACTCAATGCTTTAGTAGTCATCGGTGGTGATGGTACTTTAAGCATCGCAAAAAGATTGTTTGAGAAAGGTATTCCTTTAGTTGGTGTACCAAAAACAATTGACAACGACCTTTCCGGCACAGTAATTACTTTCGGTTTTGATACCGCAGTAAGCACGGCTACCGATGCTTTAGATAAATTACACTCTACAGCGAAAAGTCATCAGCGAGTAATGGTCGTAGAAGTAATGGGCAGATATGCAGGTTGGATTGCTCTGAACTCCGGTGTCTCTGGTGGCGCGGATATAATCTTAATCCCGGAAATACCATTCAAAATGGAAAAAGTATGTGAAAAGGTTTTAGAAAGGTATCGTAAGAAAAAGAATTTCTGTATTGTCGTTGTCGCCGAAGGAGCAAAACCAGTTGGGGGCGACCTCTTTACTAAAGAATGCAAAGAAGCAGGAAGAGGGGAACCTTTACTCGGTGGTATCGGTGAATGGGTAGCAAAAGAAATTGGTCGTTGCACGGGTAAAGAAACACGCTCACTTGTGCTTGGTCATCTCCAGCGTGGGGGACAACCAACAACTTTTGACCGTCTCTTGGGAACAAGGTTTGGTGCAGCAGCGGTACGACTGATTGCCGAAAGAGAATTTGGACAAATGGTTTCTCTTCGTCCACCAAATATTGACTCGGTTCCTCTTACTGAAGCAATCGGTAAAAGGAATTTAGTCCCCGTAGATTCAGATGTAGTTAAAGCAGCAAAAGCACTTGGTATATCTTTCGGTGATTGAGCAGAAATAAATATGCAAAAAGTTAAAGAATTTTTTCAAAAGTATAAAAGCGAAATTTTGTTGTTTGTCCTTTTTATTTATGTAATTATCCTTGGACTTGGTGTAATTAGCGAAGTTTTTGACCTCGGCTGGTTCAAATGGCTCTAATAATTCCTCAATGCCTATCCATTTAAAAATCAAACCACAAGATTTGAGTCCCGCTGTCCTTCTTTCTGGTGACCCGGGTCGGACAAAAATGGTCGCCCAGAAATTTCTTACTTCCACAAAAATCATCAACTATTTTCGTGGACTTTTGGCTTACAGTGGCAAATTTAAAAATGTCCCAGTCTCTGTAGTAACTACTGGGATGGGGTGTCCTTCAGCAGCAATTGTAATTGAAGAACTGGTGATGCTTGGAGCGAAAACTCTAATCCGTATTGGCACTTGTGGTGGAGTGCAGAAAAAAATAAACCCGGGTGATTTAATCATTCCGGATTCAGCAATACCTTTAGTCGGTCTATTAAAGAGTTATCAATTGGACCTAAGAAAAACACAGCCCAACTCAGCATTGATGAAAAACTTGGTAGAGAAAGCAAGAGAATTTCCTGTTAAGACCTGGACAGGAGCAATTTGTACTTCCGATGCTTTCTATCAAGAGAAAAAAGAAGCAAAAGAATGGGAACCTAAAGGTATCCTTGCCATGGAGATGGAATGTGCGGGACTTTTTGCTTTAGCAAAATTAAGAAAAGTGAAAACCGGCGCTATCCTTACTGCTACTGGTAATATCCTCTACGGAAGACAGATAATGGAAACAAAAGAAATTGAAAAGTCAATTAAAACAATGTGCGAAATTGCTTTAGAAACAATTTTCTCCTCGGTTCGGTTTAACTCACCATGGTGAACTCGTTGAACCATATGTTGAAACTAATCATTTTTGATTTAGATGGAACTTTGGTTAATGCTTACCGGGCAGTAGAAAAAAGTCTTAATTTTACACTGAAAAAACTTGGCTATCCTCTGGCGAGTATTTCTCGTGTCCGTCGTGCAGTCGGTTGGGGAGATGAAAATTTTATCAAGAAATTTGTCAAGGAAGAAGATGTGGAAAAAGGTCTTGAGATTTATCGTCAGCACCATAAATTTTCTTTACTTAAATATTCAGTAGTTATACCAAGAGTAAGAAGAATTTTGGAGATTCTTAAAAAGAGAAATTACAAGTTAGCTATTGCCAGTAATCGTCCGAGAAAATTTACTAAACTCCTTTTAAACCACTTGGGTCTAAAGAAGTATTTTCCCTTGGTTGTCTGTGCTAAAAACAAAGAGGAAATTAAACCAAGTCCGAAATTATTGCTTAGAATTATCAAAAAATTGAAGATTAAGAAAAACGAAGCACTTTATCTTGGTGACATGACTATTGATGTCCAAGCCGGGAAAAATGCGGGAATAAAAACAATTGCTCTCTCAGGTGGTTCCTCCTCCAAAAATGAATTAAAACAGGCAAAACCATTCAAAATTATCACAAAATTTTCTAATTTACTAAATCTAATAAACAAAGGTTTATAAAACAAACCCCCATAGTTGCTAAAATATCATTATAATGAGTATATTATTTGTGATTAATCCAACTGCTGGGAAAGGGAAAACAAAAAAATTAATCCCTTTGATAAAAAAGAAATGTAATGAAAATAATTTGGACTATGAAATGAGTTTTACAGCAAAACCAGGTGATGCTCTCCATCTGGCTAAAAAGGGAATTGAAAAAGGATTCAAAAGGATAATTGCGGTCGGTGGCGATGGAACTCTCAACGAAGCGATTAATGGTGTGGCGGGAAGTAAGGTTATCGTTGGAATTATTCCCGCTGGTTTAGGTAATGATTTTATCCGGACAATAAATCCACACCGAAAAATAGAACAAATTATCACTGATAACCTTCTCGGAAAAGCAAAATCAATTGACCTGGGTTTATGTAATGGCAGATATTTTGTAAACATCAGCAGTGTCGGGATTGATGCGGAAGTATTAATCCAAACTCAATATCTGAAAAAAATTTTCCCTGGACATTATGCCTATCTTGCTGGAGCGATAAAAACTATCCTGAATTATGAAAGTAAAAGATTAAACATCCAAATAGACAATTTAACTATAGAAGACGATATCCTTCTTATTGCGGTAGCCAATGGAAAATACTACGGTGGCGGAATGTTGCCCGCACCGGAGGCAGATATTGAGGATGGAATATTTGATGTCTGTTTAGTGAAAAAGATGACAAAAATCAGAAACCTTTCACTACTACAGAAATATATGCAAGGTAAACATGGCGATATTGAAGAAGTCAGATTTTATAAAAGTAAAAAAGTATATATTACCTCGGATAAGGATTTTGCTATAAATATTGACGGCGAAGTTTTTTTAGACAAAAAAGCTAATTTTGAAATTTTACCAAGAAGTATCAGTATAGCAGTACCATTTTAGACACTAAAAAATTGTCTTAAATTTTGAATCCCTGGGCAGAAATGTTCAGAGATTTTTTGTCATATCGGAATTTCAATAAATTGAAATCCCGACCCCACCGTCCGCCTAAGGCGGATGAAGCAGTGGGGGACTGCAATATGCACTACACATAGAGTAAATATGACCCAGCCCTTTTGATAAAAAGGGCTGCCCACAGGGAGATAGCACGAGTCTGCCGTGGCAGACGAGTGCATATCTGGTTTGCTTTGTGACGAAGAATTTGATATATTATTAATGAAAAATTTAGGAAAAACTTGCTCCGACTCCGTAAATATTTTCATTTACCCCCGAAAAGGATTTTACTTATACGGGGTCTACAGGTCTCTGGACTCTATGTAGTTTTTTACAAAAGTGTCCCAATGTACTATCGGGATAAAAAATCACTGTAATCGTCCGTTCTTAATCGTTGCCCGCTTCGCCAGCGAGGCGAGTAATCAATGTAATTGAACTTGTGTGAAATTACTCAGATTTTCGGTTGACCTAAGGTAAAAATGCCAAAACTCAACATTTAAACCCCGAGAACTGTCCAAAAGTTTAGTAAAATTAAAAACCAATGAAAATTTATGGTATTGCGGTAAAAGGAAAATATAGTAATTTAGTTATTGAAAATGCTTTAAAAAAAGCAAAGGATGTATCTAAAAAATTTAACTCCGGTGTAGTAATCGCTGCCGATACCGTAGTCTTAGTAGGAAAAAAATCATTGGAAAACCTAAGAATATAAAAGATGCTTTCAAAACGCTAAAATTACTTTCACGAAAGTCACAATGGGTTCATACCGGATTAGCAGTTATTGATATTGACAATCACAAAATATTCACTGCTTACGAGAAGATAAAAGTTTATCTCTATCGTTTAAGTAATCAACAAATCAGAAACTATTTCAAAAGAGTTTCACCGTTGGACAAAACAGGTAGTTTTGATATTCAAGGTTTAGGAAGCGTATTTATTGAACAGATAGAAGGTTGTTTTTATAATGTCATTGGTTTACCTTTGGCTAAACTTGGCAGGATATTGAAGGAGGTGAAAATAGATATTTTTTAACCGTTAAAAAAGTCCTCAACGGTCTGATTTCAGCGATTATTAAAAGCCGATTACAGCGATTTACCAAGAAGAGTTTATCACCGTAATCGTTGCCTTTATCGTTGTAATCAAAGATTGGTGGGTTTTTCTCCGTAGGAGTCCTTCGGACAACAATCCTATCTTTTAAGAAAAGGAGGAGCAAATGAAAAAAAGTTTTTTGTTTTTAGCAGTTGTTGCTTTAGTAGTTTCAACCGGTTCGTTGATTGCGGAAAATGGTCAAAAAAATGAAAAAGATGAGAAACAAATTTTTGAAACCCAAAAGGATAAAGTAAGTTACAGTATTGGCTGGGATATCGGAAATAGTTTCAAAAAGCAGTCTATAGACATTAATCCAGACATTTTACTCAAAGGAATTAACGATAATTTATCCGGAAAGAATCCGCAGATGGACGAAAAACAAATGGGGGAAACGCTGATGAATTTTCAAAAAGAAATGATGGCAAAAAGGACAGAGGCACAGAAAAAAATTGGCGAAAAAAATAAAAAAGAAGGTGAAGAATTCCTTGGCAAAAATAAAAGTAATAAAGGTGTCGTCTCCTTACCAAGCGGATTACAGTATCGGGTAATTAAAGAAGGGACAGGAAAAATACCCAAATTAAATGATACCGTCGTCGTTCATTATAAAGGAACTTTAATTGATGGCGCAGAATTTGATAGTTCCTACAAAAGAGGTGAACCGGCAAAATTTCCCGTCTCGGGTATAATTCGGGGCTGGACAGAAGCTTTACAATTGATGAAAGTAGGCTCAAAATGGGAGTTATTTATTCCCTCTCATCTTGCCTATGCTGAAAGAGGTGCCGGTGATATTATCGGTCCTAATACAACTTTAATTTTCACCGTTGAACTTCTCGGAATTGAAGGGAGCTAAAGATAACGAACTTGACTTTTATATGTTAAATGCATATAATTGTATGCATAATACATACAAAAATACAAAATGACAAGACAATTAACTAAAAATAGAGCAGAATTATTAAGACTTTTTTTAACTAACCCTGAGCAGTCTTTTTATATGCAGGAAATCGGGAGGATTCTCGGCAAAAAACCTGGTAATTTCCAAAGAACCATAAACAACATGGAGAGAGAGGGTATTTTAATAAGCGAGTATAAAGCAAATGCAAGATATTTCAAAGCAAACAAAGAATACCCACTCTATAAAGAATTAAGAAGTATAGTTTTTAAGACCGTGGGTGTTGTTGGTAGTGTTAAGGAAGTTTTAAAGAAAACAGACAATATTGATTATGCTTTTATCTATGGTTCCTATGCAAAAGCCAAAGAAAATTACCTTTCTGATATAGACCTTGTAGTTATCGGTAAATGTGATGAGGACAAACTTATTAAAGAGTTTGATAAATTAGAAGAACTTTTGAAACGGGAAATTAACTACAAATTATATCCACTAAACAATTTCAAGAAAGCAACTAAACAAAAAGACCCTTTTCTTTTAGAAATACTCAGGGATAAGAAAGTAATGATAATCGGCGAAGAAAATGAATTACGAAAAATTCTTAAAGGATAATCTTGTTAAAAAACAGAAACCCGATTTTGAACAAATAAAATATCAGTTAAAAAGAGCTAATAAAGATTTAAAGACCGCAGAGTCGGTTTTGTCTATTGATTTAACTTGGGCATTCGCTATTGCCTATCATGCGATGATAAGAGCGAGCAAGGCATTGATGTATTCTAAAGGTTATCTCCCAACTGCAAAGAAATCCCATAAAACTATTGTTGAATTCACTAAATTAATTCTTGGTGATGAATACGACAATCTCATTGCACGATTTAATCGTATGCGCCGGCAGAGACACGACTTCATTTATGAATCAAAAAACTTCATAACCATACACGAAGCGAAATCCTCAATAGAAACAGCGAAAAGATTGATTGAAGAAATAGTTGCTCTTGTAACGAAAGAAAATCCAGAAAAAGATTTATTCCACCAATGAAAGTTATCAAAACTTGTTATGGACTTTCGGTTGACTTAAGGTAAAAATGTCAAAACTCAAAAACCGACCACGTATACATAATAAAAAACATATTTTCGTAAGAAGACGCACTCTCAAAATGTTGCTTAATAATATTGATAAATTTTTTAAGGCGAATATCAGTTTTACTGATCTAGAAAGCAATTATGAATTAATAGAATTTTCACCTCCAAACATTCAATACGATTTCTTACATCCCGATACTAAATCTAAATTCGAAAAAATTTATTCATTCCCATTAAAAAAGGGTATTTATGGACCTTTTTATAGATATCATATTAATGAAAATAAATTAAAAGCTGATAATGACTTGGGAGGATATTTTACTGATTTAAAATCTGGTTGTATTAAATGTATTAAAAGTTCTTTGTGGTTATTTGATAAAAATAGAAAATATTTCTATAGAGACAAAGAGTTATATAGACATATATGTTACTTTAGAATAGATAATGATGAATTTTCAACAATCTTTATAGGCAAAGTTGCATTTGGAAAAGCTATACAAATAAGACCGAATAATTGGATTTTTAGGAAAGATAAAGGTAATGGTATTTATTTTAAGCTTGATAAAAAGATAGAAAAAAAATCTTGTAAAAAATGTCAAAAGAAATGTTTATTTGAGGAATATTAAGAAAATTAATCCAAATATCTATGCATTTGCAGTCAGAAGCAAAATGTCCGTATTGTAACAGTATCTTAAATTCTATTCCAAAACGAAAAACCAAATGTAAATCTTGCGGTAATTATTTTTACATAAGAACTCGTCTAGATGATAAGGCGAAAGTAATTGTTACTGAAAAAGAATGTAGTGAAATTGATTTGATAAGCCTTGTGTTCCTTAGTGGCGTAATTTCGGAGAGAGAATTTATCAAAGCAAAAAGAACCCTCAAAGAACAATTCAAGTCTGATAAAGATATAGTTTGGAGATTATTTAATGAAAAAATAGACTCAGCTTCTAAAAGGAATGACTTGGGATCTTTATCTGACATTTATTTTGCAATGGCAGAGTTTACACATAAGGAAGGTAAAGAATCGTTTCATCTATTACAACAAAGCGCTAAATATAGATTAATAGATTACAAAAATTTAGGTGTTAAGATAGTAGAAATTTTGGCAACAAATCCTTGTGAATATTGCAAAAAAATGGAGGGCAAAAAACTCAGTATTCAAGAAGCATTAGAGACAATGCCTATCCCAGCTAAGGAATGTCAAATGGATTTATTTGATACCGGTAAAACATTTTGTAGATGTACCTATGTACAATCATTTAATGATATGAGTTCAGAAGAAATAATAAAATATAGTCAAAAATTGACTGATAAAGAGGGGAAAGAGTAAATTGCGGAAATTGAGGTCACAAGAAATTGGGGGGGGGCAGGTCTTCCCCCGCACACTGCCGGTGGACAGGTGAATTTTGACAAAAATCTTTCCACTTGATTGCAGGGAGAAAAAACGACAGATTGATTTATTAAGGCTGTGAATGAAAGTAAAAAATTTAACCGCTGATGTCAGTCACCTCCTCGGTGACTCGCCGATGAGGAAGGAAAAGATGTTGGCGGTTTTTTTTGTTGTTAAAGTTTTCGGGATAGATGTTTTTTTGAAAAATTTGCCCTAATCTACCAAATTTAGTATAATTGTTAAATATGAATTTACAAAGATTACAGGAATTGGTCCGAAAGGGCAAATATGAATGGAAAAAGCACATCCTTGTTAGACTTGCAGAAAGGAATATCTCTCAGAAAATAGTAATTGATATTGTCTTAAGAGGTGAAATAATAGAGGAATATCCGAAAGATCATCCGTTTCCAAGTTGTCTTATGTTGGGTTGGTTTGAAAACAAACCTTATCATGTTGTAATAAGTTTAGATGATCTATCCGAAATTGTATATTTTATCACAGTGTACGAACCAAGTTTAGATGAATTTGAATCTGATTTCAAAACGAGGAGGAAGTAAAATTATGGAAAAATGTCCATTATGCGGTGGAGAAAAAAGAATTGGCTCTACAATTTATACGGTAGACCTCGGTTTTGGTCTGGTGGTTGTGAAAGACGTTCCTGCAAAGGTATGTTCGCAATGTGGCGAGGAATGGATTTCTTCGGAGATCGCATCTCAACTGGAAAATGTAATTAACTGGGCAAAGAAAAAACATTTTCAATTGGAGGTAATTTCTTTCCCGGAATTAAAACTAACCGAAGTGTCAGGATGAAAAGCGTAACAACTCTTAACAAGGAAATGTGACGGCTTCTTGATTTAATTGGACTGTAAATAGCGTATCGGAAATAAAAATTTAACCGCTTCGATGTATTATCGGAGCGGTTTTTTGTTGTCTGAAGAGAGCAACTTTGGTATAATATTTTCACCTGAAATATTGACAATGTTCTTATATTTTTATATAATGCTCATAAAAATGAGCATAAGGAGGTGTAGTTATGTCTACGATTGCTTTACCGGTAACTGAGGCAAGAAGAAACTTTTTAGAATTGGTTAAAGAAGCAAAAGAATCTTTTGGTAAATTCATTATTACTCGCAAAGGTAAACCCGAAGCAATTGTGATGAGTTACGAAGAATTTGAAGGATGGTTAGAAACTCTGGATATTGCTTCTGACCCTGAATGGGTAAAAGACCTTAAGGAAGCAGAAAAAGAATTTAAGAAAGGAAAGTTTCTATCTTTCAAGGAGGTTGTCGGAAAACCACAAAAAGGATTAAGAAAGTGATTTACCGGATAGTCTTCTTACCACGTGCCGAAAAAGAATTTAAGAAGTTACCTGCCATTATCAAAGAAAAAATAACTAACGCATTAGAGCATCTTGCTAAAAATCCCCTATTGGGTAAACCACTAAAAGCAGAATACAAAGGATTACATTCTGATAGAGTGGGAGACTATCGCATAATTTATAAAATCCTGCAAGAAAAAACTCTAATTGTTATTTTCAAAATAGGTCATAGACGAGAAGTTTACCGATGAAATCCTACATAAAAACTCTGGGATGATAGATGGTCTGAAATTGCTGAGTCTGCCATAGGCAGACGAAATCCCCATGCTTAGATTTATTGAAAACAAATCTATGGGGATAAAACTGCCAAAACAGACTGAAACTGATTTACACTACAAAACATTCAAAATACAACATAATGTAGTATAATATCTTTTTTTGAATCATGAAATTCTTTATCCGGATTTTCGGTTGACTTAAAGTAAAAATGTCAAAAAATAAAATTAGACCAAATAAACTACAAAAACCTTCAGGTTAAAATGCTTGAAGGTTTTTTTATTGCTTTAATTTCAATGAATAAAGTTGTATAATGTTGTCTGAGGTAATTACGATGACCAAGTTAAACCATTATTTGACGATTAAAGAAGCGGCAGAATTTCTGGGAATCTCCCCGATGACTTTGAGACGCTGGGATAATCATAAAAAATTAGAAGCTCATCGTCATCCAATCAATAATTATCGGCTCTATCAGCGTAAACAGTTAGAAATCATTCTTAAGGAAATAAACAAAAAATGAAAAAATATATTGATGAAGAACAGGAATGGTTATATCTTACACCAGCACAAAGAATAAAAGAATCCGCTAAATTGTGGAAATTATATTTAGCCTTAGGAGGTAATCTTGACCCAGAACCCAATCCTCAAAGTCCTTTTTACTTTCCAGAAATTCGGAGTAAAAAATCTTCTCATCGGCGGACAGGCATGCATTATTTACGGCGCCGCCGAATTTAGTCGGGACACTGATTTTATCATTTTTTGTGATACCGAGAATATTGCTAAACTTAAAAAAGCACTGCTTGTACTTAAAGCAAGAAATATTTATGTCCCGCCATTAAAAAAAGAATTCCTTGATAAAGGACATGCCTGCCATTTCCGATGTTATGCTGAACCCGTAAAAAATCTGAGAATTGATATTATTGGAAAATTTAGAGGCGGTGATGATTTTGAAAAACTATGGGAAAGAAAACATACAATAAAAATTTCACCCAATCAAGCGATTGAACTTATCGGAATAGAAGATTTGGTGCAGAGTAAAAAAACACAAAGAGATAAAGATTGGCTGATGCTTAAAAAATTAGTTGAAAATGATATGATTTTAACAAATAAACCCACTACCGAAAAAATCAAGTGGTGGCTATACGAATGTCGTAACAGTAAAAAATTGGTTGAATTGGTTAATGAAAATAAAGATTTAGCAAAAGAGTGCTCTGAAAAAAGACCACTTTTGAAAATGGCGTTAAAAAAAGATATTAAGAAGTTGGAAAAATTGTTACATAAAGAAGAATTGTCGGAAAGAGAAAAAGACAAGAAATATTGGGAACCATTAAGAAAAGAACTTGCGATTTTACGATACAGACATAGGCAGTAATGTCAAAACTCACCTGCCCGCCGGCAGTGTGGAGGAAGATTTGAACCCAAATACCTTAAATAAGGAATACAAAAAATGCTCAAAAGTCTATCTCATTTGTTAAAAGAAATATCCGAGATTAGAAAACATGACCTTAAAAGTGAAGAAGATGTAAAATTAAAAATTATGTCCGATTTATTAGAACTACTTGGTTATACAAAACATGACTACAGTTGCGAAGCAGATAGCGCAAACGAAAGGATTGATATTTTAGTAAGCCAAAAATTTGTTATTGAGGTAAAGAAATCTACTGTTAATATAAGAGAAAAAGAAGTTAAGAAACAAGCTTTTAACTATACACAAGACAAAGGTTTAAAATATACACTAATCACCAATGGTGATATTTTTGATTTATATAGTATTGAAGGCACAATGCCTACAGAATCAAGAAGACCATTACTTAGCCTTAAGAGAAGTGAAATCACTAATAAATTTGGTCTTCTAAATTATCGTATAGGCAAGGACAACTTAGATAATTTAGATAAAGCCTATGTTGACCAAAAAGGAGAAATAACCTACCAAGGAATTTTAAGTGTATTGAACAGTTCTTTAGGAGAAATCAAAGATTATCTTTTCAAAGATTTCATTTCTAAATACAAAATAGATAAAGATTTCACAGAAAAAATAGATAACTGGTTAAAAACCCAAGATGTTTATAACCCCGAGGAGTGGTTAGAAAACGCAGAGGTCATTAAAGCGATTGCTACGGCAGTTGGAGACAAAAAAATAAAATGGCAGGAGAAATATATTGAAGATAAACTTTTTGCTGAAGGGATTGACCGCATAATAAATAACGATGGTCATCTGAAAAGTATAAAAAATAAATGGATAGAAGACTTATGTTACGAAGGTGCTTATACAATCATAAATAGAATTTTATTTACAAAGATATTGCAAGATAGGTCAAAAATAGGGAAAAAACTCTCAATTGGTACTATCCAAGCATATAGAGATTTAGAGAAACCTACCCAGAAGTTATTCTCCGAAATCTTTACCGATTTAGCCAAGGAGTATCTTCAAATCTACGATGTACCACTATTTGACCATATTGCTTTTGAAGATGTTCATTGGGACGACCATATTCTAAAAAATCTTGTTCTGAATTTAGAAAATTACAATACAAAAAATATTGATGAACATATTTTAGGTGAAGTATATGAGAATTATTTAGAAGATTCTCTAAAACAACAAAAAGGTGTTTTTTATACTCCGAAAGAAGTAGTAAATTTCATACTTTCGGAGTTGGAAAATGATATTACTAAAAACAGTAAAATTTTGGATTTAGCCTGTGGTTCCGGGTCTTTTCTTCTAAAAGCGTATGACCTATTTAGAAATAAAAAAAGTCATCGGGAAATATTAGAAGGGAATCTTTACGGTATAGACATAGACCCGATGGCTACACAACTTTGTGCAATTTCGCTCGCTTTAAAAAATCTAAACGAAAAGACCAGATTTTTTAATATTTTTGTTGGCGATAGTGTCCTAAGTGAAATTGACCCAAAACAGAAAGAATTTATAGACGAAAAAGTTAAATCGGTTAAAATATCTAACGGACAATTGCAGAAAGAATTAGATATTTTTGAAAATAATCAATATGATTTTGTAGTTGGAAATCCACCTTATGTTAATCTGCAGAAAACTCACTATACCGCAAAAAAAGAATTCAAGACACTTTGGGATGAGATATATTTTGGTGAAGCCAACCTTTTACAGTTTTTTATTGCACAGGGAATAAAATTATTAAAAAACAACAGTAAACTTGGTTTCATCACTTCTCAATACTGGCTCTCTACTGACCAAGCAAAACCTTTTAGAGAATTCTTATTAAGAGAGACAAAAATCCTAAAACTTATAGAATTTACTGACCAGAAAATCTTTCCTAAATCCCAAGTTTTTCCTCTAATCATTATTTTAGAAAAAGAATCTGATGAAACAAAGAGATTAAATAATGAGATTTTATATGCAAAAACTTCCACTAATGATTTTATCAAAGGTAGGATAAATTACATTCCCAAAATACAAAAAGAACTTTCCGGGAAAATTTGGTATTTTGCTGATAAAAAAGATGAAGATTTCGTAAAGAAGGTAGAAAGTCACCGGATAAAATTAAGAGATATTGCTTATGTTTTAGCAGGAATTAAAACTGCTTTTGATGAAGCGTTTGAAGTGACCGATGAACAAATCAAAGCAGAAAAATTAGAAGATGATTTTATTATTCCTTGGGCGAAAGGTAAGGATATAAAAAAGTATAAAATATTAGAATTCAGTAAAATCATTTGTCCCTATGAACTAAGAAAAGATACTGATTTGGGAGGAGAAGGAGAAAATTTGGTTTTATTGAACATCAAAAACAAAAATATTTACCAACATACAGAACATTTTGAAAAAGAATTGCTTAGTAGGGATGGTATGAGGGAACAACCTATTTACGCCTATCAAAGACCAAGAAATGAAGCACCAGTCTTCTACAAAGATAACGAAAAAATAATTATACCAAATACAACTAAAAATAGTAATTTTGCCTATTATAAAGGAATTCTTTTTGTCTCGGCAAATTGCACTTGCATTGTCAAAAAAGAGAATTTTAAAGTTGAAGATAAAGAATTACAAAAGAATTTAAAAAAATTAAAAACAAAATACATATTAGGTATATTGAACTCATCTCTGATTTTTAGATATTTAACACTGGCGGGAAAGAAAAGATATGGCGTAGTTGAGTATAAGCCCACCCCACTAAAACAAATTCCTATCCCTGTTCCAAAAACAGAAGCAGATTGGCAAATTCACGACCGGATTGTATCTTATGTAGAAGAAATCTTGAATAACCCCGAAGATAAGAAACTATTAGGGAAAATTGATATCTTAGTAGAAAAAATTTATAAGTACCGATGACATGCTTGGAAATGGGGATATCCCTAATTTTTTGAGGAAAAGATTCACTTTGAAAAGGACCACCTTAAAATTATGTAATTTTTTAAAAGCTTAATGCTAATCAAAACCAATTATGCAGAAAAATGGATGAGATATAGTTGAAAAAACTATTTTTTGTGACATTTGAACGATAAATATTATGAATGAAAATGGGATAAGATTCGTAACTTTAGATGAAAATTCTGAATATTTATCTCAGGTTAAGGAGTTAGGAAGAACTAATAATTCTACGCTGGGATTTTTGCCAGAAGGTGCTTATGATGATTTCGCTAAGAGAAAACAAGTTATAGCAGCAGTTGACAATAGTAATAAGTGTATAGGTTATTTGCTGTACAGAATCTCACGTTCGGAGGTTATAATTGTTCATCTTTGTATTGATGTCCATTGCAGGCGTAAGGGAATAGCAAGGAGACTTCTGGAGTGTTTAATAAGTAAAACAAGAAACGGTATATATTATGGCATTGGTTTATGGTGTCGCAGAGACTATGCCCTAAATAATTTGTGGAAGAAATTGGGCTTTGTTCCTTTGAGTGATAGGCCTGGGCGTAGCAAAGCCGGCAAACTTCTGACATTTTGGTGGTATGACTATAAATGTGCGACACTATTTACACACGAAGCTGAGAGAAGGAAAAGAAAAAAAACTGCTGTAGTTATGGATTCAAATGTATATTTTAATTTGGTAGTTAAGGGCGACGCTAATAATATTGAATTTGAAGAATGTAGTGCGTTATGTGCGGATTGGCTGAAACCAGAAATTGAACTTTTCTTGACAAACGAAATATATCATGAAATTGACAGAAGTAATAATCAGAAAGTGCGTGAGATTTGCCGTGGACATCTAAATAAATTTCTTTTCCTGCCTATTGACCCTAATGAGCAAAAATCCATAGCAATTGAGTTAAGAAAACTTTTCAATAAGACATCCTTAACTTCGCAAGATGAATCTGACATACAACAATTAGCATATGCAATAGCTGGGAATAGTCAATTTTTTGTGACATTAGACCCAGACCTTCTAAGGTTATCAAATAGTATTCATGAAAAATATAATCTTTTGGTTGTTAGACCCTCAGATTTAATAGTTCGCTATGATGAACTTAAAAGAAAAATTGAATATCAGCCGGCAAGATTAGCTGGGTCCCATACTAAAATAAGATTAATTAAACCAGCTGATGTAAATCAATTAGTAAATACTTTTGTTGATCATCGTAGGTCTGAAAAAGGGAAGGACCTAAAAAAATTATTATATAAATATTTATCTCTCCCAAATACTTATAAAGTAGAAGGAGTTTTTGACAATGAACCTAAAGCTTTGCTTGTAGTTGAAAAAGAAAAAAAGAAAATAATAGACATACCATTATTCAGGGTAAAAGAAAATACTCTATCAAAGACATTAGCAGAGCATTTAATCTTACAAACTATTTTGGATTTTTCTAAAGGGAAATCTTATATTATCAAAATATCAGATGATTTTCTTTCAGAAAACATCAAAGACATTTTGCAAAATTTACATTTTGATTATGTGAATAAAGAATGGATAAAAATTAATTTACCAATAATTATAAGTGCTGATAATTTACTTAAGGAGGTAGATTCTCTGTCTGGTGAATTTGGTGTTTACAAAAAGTACTTTGAGAATTTAAAACTGTCATTAGAAAAATATTTTTCCTCCTTAAGCATAAACATATCAGACATATTCAAAATAGAACGGAAATTTTGGCCATTAAAAATAATTGGTATAGATGCACCTATTTATATTATTCCAATAAAACCATCTTGGGCGATGCATTTATTTGAACAGAAAATAGCCGAAGGAGATATTTTTGGTTCAAAACTGAGCATAGTCATTAACAGAGAAAATGTATATTATCGTTCATGCAAACCTGGGAATTTGATTGCTCCTGCACGGATTTTATGGTATGTGAGTTCCGATAAGAGTCGCAATTTTATGCAAATAAGAGCATGTTCTTATCTTGATGAAATAAAAACTGATACTCCAAAGGAGTTATTTCGTCAATATCAAAAAATAGGGATTTATGAATGGAGAGACGTTTATAAGCTTGCTAAAAATAATATAAATAACAAAATTATGGCCATAAAATTTAGCAATACAGAACTCTTCAAGAAACCAATTGTCTGGCATCAACTTAAGTATATTTTGCATCGTGACGCACCGATACAATCACCGGTTCCAATTACAATAGAAAAATTTGAGGACATTTATAAAACTGGCATGTGCTTATGAAGTAACAAATGGAGAAAGGAGGGGGCTGATGCCGTCAGATAAGATGTTGTTATTGTCGATTCGTCCTAAGTATGCAGAGAGAATATTTACTGGTACTAAGACTGTTGAATTGAGAAGAATACGTCCCAAAATAATGGAAAGTAATATAGTTCTTATTTATGTAACTTCTCCAGTGAAATCTTTCTCTGGTGTTTGTAAAGTAGAGAAAATCCTTTCCGAAAAACCAAACAATTTATGGCATTTAATTAAGAATCGAGCAGGAGTATCAAGAGAAGAATTTGATAATTATTATAAAGGAGCTAATGAAGCATTTGCTATTTCGTTTAATAAAGTTTGGGAATTAAAGAAGCCTATTGAGTTAAATAAAATAAAGAGGCATATTCCTAATTTTAAACCGCCTCAAGGATATTGGTATATTAACGAATATAATTCTGTTTTAAATATCTTTATTTCATTTATTAGAAAAAATGGGGATGTTTCTATTTTCCTCGAATTCAAAGGCGGTCAGGGAAAAAGGAGATATTTATGAGGACGGTCTTAAATTTTTGGCATTTGATTTGAGTGAAATGATGAAGATAACCATTCGGTCGGAAACTAAAAAGGATTATCGTTCAAATCCTTTTACGAAATACAATGAATAAGAAAAGCTCTGGGAAAAAGATATTTCCTTGCTGGAAAGCGGATTATTCCAAAAAACTTTACAAGTATGAAGTTAGCGGAAACGGTCGCAAAAAGGCTACCGGTACCTAAAGTCAGGTTGATGCAGATAGATAACGGAAATCAGACAATTTTACCGGAAATAAAGAAATAACCTGTGCGTTTAAGAAAACCGGTTCCGAGAAAAGCAAAGTATTTTGTTTACATTTTGAGATGTGGTGATGGTTCTTACTACACGGGATATACTAATGATTTGGAAAAGAGAATTGTTTTACACAATAAAGGAAATGGAGCGAAATATCTGAGGGGAAAAAGACCGGTAGAGTTGGTGTATGCGAAAGAATATAAATACTATAAGAATGCTTTGAATGAAGAAAAAAGAATAAAAAAGATGCGAAAAGAACAGAAACAGGAACTAATAGACAACTATGAAAAAAACAACAGAGAATAGCCCCACGCAGTTTTTTCCCAATGAAACAGGGAAAAAACTATACACGGGGGCGAACGTTTTCAGAAGATTCTACTTGAAAACGTTCGGCTGCCAAATGAATGTGGCGGATGCGGGAGAGTATAGCCGGCACCTGCAAAATTATGGATTCTTACCGACAGAAAATCTGAAAGAAGCACAGATTGTTCTTCTGAACACCTGCACCGTGCGTCAGCATGCCGAAGATAAAGTTTTGACTCTAATCGGTAGTTTAAAACGCTGGAAAGAAAAAAATCCAGAAAATATTCTGATTGTCGCCGGCTGTGTTGCTCAACGAATCGGTGAACATTTGAAAAAACGTTTCCCTTATGTTGATTTAGTAGTGGGTGCCAAAGATATTGACTTTTTCCCAGAAATGTTAAGTCGGTTAGGTCAGTTTAGTCCGTTAGGTCCGTTTGAATCAAGTCACCAAGTCACCCCATCATCAAGTCACCAAGTCACCGGGTCACCCGGTCACCAAGTTACCGCTTTTGTTACAATTATGCGTGGTTGTGAAAATTTCTGTTCTTACTGCATTGTCCCTTATGTGCGGGGGAAAGAGAAAAGTCGTTCGGTAGAAGAAATTATCTCAGAAATTAAATGTCTGGTTGAGCAGGGAGTAAAAGAAGTAACCCTTTTGGGACAGAATGTGAATTCCTATAAGTCCGAGGTCCGAAGTCGGAGGTCCAATGTCCAAGGTCCGAGGTCCGAAGTTCAAAGTCCGAAGCCCGAATTTGATTTTGCGGATTTATTGGAGGAAGTAAATAAAATTGAGGGACTGGAAAGGGTAAGGTTTGTAACTTCCCATCCAAAAGATTTAAGCGAAAAAATTATTTATGCAATGCGTGATTTGGATAAAGTTTGTAAACATTTACATTTACCGGTGCAAGCCGGGTCAAATCAAATCTTAGAAAAAATGAACCGTAAATATACGCAGGAAGATTATCTCTCCTTAGTAGAAAAAATCAAAAGGACAATTCCGGAAATTGCTATTACTACCGATATTATTGTTGGTTTTCCAGGCGAAACTGAGGAAGATTTTCAAGAGACACTTGATTTAGTTCAAAAGGTAGAATTTGATAGTGCTTATACTTTCAAGTATTCACCGCGTCCGGGGACAATAGCAGAAAAATTGGAAGATAATCTCCCCTTGAAAATAAAAGAAGAAAGATTACAGAGATTAAACGAACTTTGTAATAAAATTAGTAAAAAAAAGAATAAAGAATTAGTCGGTTCAGTGCAGGAAGTATTAGTAGAAAAATATACCAGCAGTAAACTTGAAGGAAGAACACGAACAAATAAAATAGTTTTTGTTAACCGTGAAGAAGATTTACCCCGCGTCTTTCGTCAGAATGGTGTGGGAGATAATGTAAAAAAAGTTTCGTGTTATTCTTTATCAACTCAACGAAAGGTGCGGGGTTTACTTGGTAAAACTGTAAATGTAGAAATTACTCAAGCCAATCCCCATAGTCTAATTGGTAATATTGATTACACAGATTTTTAAAAAATGATTACACCGATTAAGTCAACGAAAAAATTATCCCTGCCCCGCACCTTTTTAGGTATAATCTCTTTAAGTGTGAAACTGGATGCTAAACTCTGGTCTTAGGTAAATTGAGATTAAAATCTGCCATTCAAGAAAAGGTGCGGGGTGAATGTAATCAAGATTCACTTTAATGAAAGAAAATTTGACTCCGTTAATGCAACAATACCAAAAAATTAAAGAAAATTATAGAAATGCAATCCTTTTCTTCCGGCTTGGTGATTTTTACGAAATGTTCGGTGAAGATGCGCAGAAAGCCAGCCCGATTCTTGGCATTGCTCTTACCAGTAGACAAAAAGTGCCAATGTGCGGTGTTCCTTATCATACGGTGGTAAACTATGTAGCTAAACTTATCCGTGCCGGTTACCCGGTAGCCATCTGTGAACAAGTTGAAGAACCAGAATTAGCAAAAGGGATTGTCAAACGGGAAGTTGTGCGTCTGATTACACCAGGAACAATCTTAGAAGAAAACCTTCTGGAGGCAAAAAATAATAATTATCTTTTTGCTCTTTACCCTGACAATAAAGAAGGGACTCTCTCTTACGGAATAGTTTTTCTTGACCTTTCTACTGGCGAATTTCAGGGAACAGAAATTAAAAACGAGTCCGCTGAGATGGCGAGACAAAAGTTAGCCATTGAAATTGCTCGTTTTATGCCGCGGGAAGGTTTATTACCAAAAAGTGAAGAAAAAAATATCCATCTGGTTAACCTGCTGAAAAACAAAAATATAAGTATAAATTTTTATGCTGACTGGAAAGCAACAGCGGAATCAGGTGCAGAATATTTGAAAGATAAACTCAAAATCACCTCACTTAAAGGTTTAGGAATTGCAGAGAAAAAATTATTCTTAAGCGCCTGTGCAGTTGTTTTAAATTACCTTGAAGAGACACAAAAAATTCTTCCCGAGCATTTGAAACTAATAAATTTTTATTCTTTGGATGAATATCTTACTCTTGATGAGACAGCAATATGCGATCTTGAACTTTTAGAATGTTTAACTACCGGGATGAAAAAAGACAGTTTATTAGAAATTATTGACAAAACTTTAACTGCAATGGGAGGAAGATTGCTGCATTTTTGGTTAACTCATCCGTTAAAAGAAATTAATTCTATCCGTAAACGACAGCAAATTATAAAATTTTTTGTTCAAGAAAATATTCTCCGCGAACAACTGAGAAATGAAATTAAGAAAGTTTGTGACTTAGAACGACTAATTAGCCGAATAAGTCTTAATCAGAGTAATGCCCGCGAACTGGTTGCTTTAAAAAATTCTTTAAAACTTGTCCCAGAAATCAAGAAAACAATCAAGGAGAATGTAAAGGACGATTTCTATCGTGAAAATGCTCTCTTAGGTACATTACTTGAGAATTTATCTGAACTGCCCGAAATAGTTAACCTGATTGCTAAAGCAATTGTTGAAGAACCACCAGCTGAACTCAAGGAAGGGGGAATAATCAAGAAAGGTTACTCGCTGGAGTTAGATAAAATAAGGGAAACAAACCGTGAAAGTAAACAATGGATTGCCGAATTAGAGAAAAAGGAACGTAAACGCACGGGAATTAATTCTCTAAAAGTTGGATACAATACAATTTTTGGTTATTATTTAGAAATAACTAAACCTAATCTCCATTTAGTCCCGGCGGATTATATTCGTAAACAAACACTGGTTAATGCAGAAAGGTTCATCACACCCGAATTAAAAGAAAAAGAGACCTTCATTCTTTCTGCTGAAGAAAGGATTACCCGTTTAGAGTATGAAATTTATCAGACGGTAAGAAATGAAGTGGTTAAAAAAATAGAAGAAATCCAAACAATTGCTAAATGTTTAGCTGAATTGGATGTCTATTTGTCTTTAAGTCAAGTAGCAAAAGAAAATAATTACTACCAACCTGAAGTGAATGAGTCCTTAATTATTGAAATTAAAGACGGGCGACATCCAGTAGTAGAGAAAAGTTTATTCACAAACCGTTTTGTTCCTAATGATGCTTATCTTGATACGGAAGAAAACCAAATTTTAATTATTACCGGACCAAATATGGCTGGTAAGTCAACTTATATTCGTCAGGTTGCCTTGATTGCCATTTTAGCCCAGATGGGCAGTTTCGTCCCGGCAAAAGAAGCAAAAATAGGTTTGGTTGACCGTATTTTTACGCGGATCGGTGCCGCGGAAAATTTACCAGCCGGTGAGTCAACCTTTATGGTAGAAATGCATGAGACAGCAAATATTTTAAATAATGTTACTGCGCGGAGTTTACTAATTCTTGATGAAATTGGTCGGGGGACATCAACCTATGATGGTATTTCCATTGCTTGGGCGACAGTAGAATTTTTAGCCAAAAGTGAAAAGCAAAGAGCAAGGACACTTTTTGCAACTCATTATTTTGAACTCACTGAATTAGCCGATATCCTTTCAGGAGTAAAAAATTACAATACAAGCGTGAAAGAATGGGGTGAAGAAATTATCTTTTTACATAAAATTGTTCCTGGTGCAGCGGACCGCTCTTATGGAATACAGGTAGCAAAGTTAGCAGGTTTACCGGAAAAGGTTATTCTTCGGGCAAAAGAAATAATGCATAATTTAGAAAAAGAAAAGATACCCTCGTCAGAGAGAAAAATTCAACAGTTAGATTTTCTTATACCGCAATCTCACCCTTTACTGGAAGAAATAGAAAAAATTGACCCGGAGAAAATTACACCAATTGAGGCACTTTTAAAATTAAAAGAATGGAAAGAGAGGTACAAAAAATGAAACCAAAACATGAAGAACGACGCAAACATAAGCGTTTCCCAATAATGAATGGTTTAGCCGAACCAGTAGACATTATCTTTTCACCTTCACCACTGGAAACAAAACAACCTATCCCGGGTATAATTTCAAACTTAAGTGCTGGCGGTCTAGCTCTGATAACTTTCGTTCCGATACCAATTGAGGCAACAATTTCTATTAGTTTAAATATACCTGGATTAGAAAAGACAAAGTTAGAGGGCAAAGTCCTCCGCCGAGAAGATAAAGGTAGCACTCATCTTCACGGGATTAGGTTCTCTCATGTCTCAGAAAAAGTAGCCCATAAATTGGAACAGATGGGCACCGACTATCAAAATTGCGAAATAAAACTTTCTTTAGGTGTAACTGATGTTTGTGATAAGAAATGTCATTACTGGCTCCTTTGTACTAAATCGGTAAAAATAAAATGATTACGGTGATTTAAAGAAAAAAGATTACAGCAATTAAAGACTTTATTATTTGAAAATCACTGTAATCGGTTTCAATAATCACTGGAATCACTCCTAAAAAGGATGAATAAGATACAAATCCTTTCTGAAGAAATTATCAGTAAAATTAGTGCCGGTGAAGTAGTTGAGCGTCCAGCAAGTGTTGTTAAAGAATTGGTAGAAAATTCTCTTGATGCACAAGCAAAAAATATAGTTATTGAAATAAAAAATGCCGGGAAAAAACTTATCCATGTTTCGGATGACGGCTGGGGAATAAATAAGGACGATTTACCTTTGACTATAGCACGCTATGCAACAAGTAAGATTAGCTCGCTTGCTGACTTGAAAAGAATTCAAACTTTAGGGTTTCGGGGTGAAGCATTACCTTCAATTGCTGCTGTTTCTCAATTTAAACTTTTCAGTCGGGAAACGAACTCGGACAATGGGTATTGTATTTATGCAGAAGGAGGAAAAATTAAAGAAAGTTACGAAGTTGGTTCACCAGTTGGGACAACGGTGGAAGTGAAAAACCTTTTCTATAATACACCAGCAAGACTTAAATTTTTAAAAACTGATTCCACCGAAAAAGAACAAATTTATAATCTCGCTTATGATTTAGCCCTAGCTTATCCAAAGGTAAGTTTTCGTCTTCTTGATGAAGAAAGAGAAATACTTAATTGCCCTCAAGTAGATACTCCCAAAGAACGTATCGCACAACTTTTTGGTTACCAAATTTTAGAATATTTTTTCCCTTTTACGGAAGAAATTAACCTTTATAAAATTTCCGGTTTACTCTCTTATCCAAATTATACTCGAGCAACAAAAATTCAACAATTTTTCGCAGTCAATAACCGTCCAATCCGTTCACGGATTCTCCAACATTCAGTTTATGAAGGTTATCGCCAATTTTTATCTCCCGGAAGACATCCAGCATTTTTTCTTTATCTTCAATGTCCAGCGGAAAGTATTGATGTCAATGTTCATCCAACAAAAAGAGAAATCCGTTTTTCTGAAGAAGATAATTTACATAAGCAACTAACCTTAGCGATTAAAGAAAAATTACTTAAACCAAAGAGGATACCGGAAATAAAAATACCAGTAGAAGAGAAAATCCAACCTGCAAGGAAAGAAGAAGTCCCTCCTGCAAAAGAACCAATAGCTTCAAAAATTAGCCAGGAGGAATTTTTCATTGAGAAAGATTTTTCTTCCTTGACAATTATTCCTTTAGGACAGTTAGGTAAACTTTACATTTTAGCCCAGAGTGATGAAGGACTACTCATCATTGACCAGCATGCAGCGGAGGAACGTATCCTCTACGAAAAATTTAAAAATGCATTTACTGAAAATAGGTTAGAAACACAACGACTACTTAACCCAATAATTATTGAGTTATCTCTACAACAATATGAAATTCTATCTCCAATCCTTCAAAATAGATTTTTAGAAGGATTAGGTTTTGAGGTTGAAGAATTTGGTGGCAGAAATTTTATTGTCCATTCAGTGCCGGCAATTTTAGCCAGCGGAGTAGATGAAAAAGTTATTCGTGACCTTTTTGACAATCTCAGTGAAGAAATGGGGAAAGAAAAAAAATTGGAAACGGTCAGTGAGTTATCCGAGGAAATCAAAGAAAAAATTATTCGTACTGCCTGCCGGAGTGCAGTAAAAGCAAACGATAATTTAGAAAAAGAAGAAATGTATCGTTTAGTTGACAAGTTAAAAAAATGTGCTCATCCTTACAATTGTCCCCACGGTAGACCGACATTAATCCGTCTTAATTATGATGAACTCAACCGTCGTTTTGGCCGCTGAAACGCTAAAACGCAAAATGACCGCAAAAACGCAAAAAGTTTTAAAACCTTTGGTTGTTTTAGTTGGACCTACGGCAAGTGGAAAGAGCATAGTTACTTTAGAATTAGCCAAGATAATTAACGGTGAAATAATCTCTGCTGACTCAAGACAAATTTATAAATATTTGGATATTGGCACTGCTAAACCGATTGGGAAATGGCAAAGGATAAATAGCAAACGAAAATATATTGTGGAAGGAATTCCCTACCACTTAGTTGATATTCTTAGTCCAAACAAAAAATATTCAGCCGGTAAATTTCGCACTGGCGCCAAAAAAATCATTGAACAAATTTATCTGCGGAAAAGAATTCCTTTAGTTGTCGGTGGAACTGGTTTATATATTCGTGCCCTTGTTGACGGATTAGTAGAGTTACCTGGCGCTAACTATAAATTAAGAAAAAAATTAGAAAAATTAACCAAAAAATACGGCAAAAATTATCTTTATCAAAGATTTAAAAAAATTGACCCAGAAAAAGCAAAAAAAATCCATCCCCAAAATCTTCCCCGGATAATTCGTGCTTTAGAAGTATATTTTCTCACCGGCACGCCGATTTCGGTTTGGCATAAGAAAACAAATCTAACCTCTTACCAACCGAAAATTTTTGGTCTTCTCTGGGAAAGAAGTCAACTTTACCAAAGAATAAATCAACGAGTAGACAAAATGTGGAATGAAGGGACACTTGATGAATTGAAAAAAGTCTTAAAGAAAGGCTACCCAAAAAATTCACCCGGTTTAGAAGGTTTAGGTTACAAGCATTTATTGAAGCATTTAGATGGAAAAATAAAACTTGAGGAAGCAATTGCTTCCTGGAAACGGGACACGCGACATTATGCAAAAAGACAAATGACCTGGTTTAAGAAAGACAAACGAATCCACTGGATAAAGGTTAATGAACCTTTTAATCCGAAAAAAGTTGCTCAAAAAATTCTCTTTCACTTGAATTTTAGGTATAATATTTGATATATTATAAATTAAGGGTTATCAAATGGAAAACACTATTCTTGTAGGTTTACAGGACTCAAAAATAAAACATGAAGAAGTTATTGGGTCTTTGAACGAACTTGCTCTATTAGCCAAAACTGCTGGAGGGAAAGTTACCTCCACTTTCATTCAAAAAAGGAGTAAAATTGATTCCACTTATCTAATTGGTAAAGGTAAAGCAAAAGAAATTGCGCATCTTGTCCAAACAAATGGTATTACTACTGTAATTTTTGATGAAGAACTTAGTCCCGCACAACAACGCAACTTAGAAGATTTAATCGGGACAAAAATTCTTGACCGAACAAGATTAATTTTAGACATTTTTGCTCAGCGGGCAAGAACAAAAGAAGGAATCTTACAGGTTGAATTAGCTCAACTTACTTATCTTTTACCGCGTCTTACTGGTAGAGGAATTATGTTTTCCCAGCAGTATGGTGGCATTGGCACAAGAGGACCGGGGGAAAGAGAATTAGAGTATGACCGGCGCCACGTCCGTCAGCGAATTCTTCACTTAGAAAAAGAAATTGAAAAAATAAGAAAACATCGCCAAATCCAGAGAGAAAGACGAAAAGAAATACCGGTTGTTGCGATTGTTGGTTATACAAATGTTGGTAAATCTACCCTCTTAAATACGCTTACCAGAAAATCTACCCCGCTTCGCCGAAGCGGGGCGAGCGTTTATGTTGATGATAAACTTTTTGCTACTTTAGACCCAACAACCCGAGGAGTAACTTTACCTAACGGGCTGAAAGTACTTTTTACGGACACGGTCGGATTTATTGATAAGTTACCTCATCATTTAGTTACTGCCTTCCGGGCAACCTTAGAAGAGACTAAGGAAGCTGAGCTGTTGATTCATCTTATTGACCCTACTCACCAGCAGTGGAAGAAACAAATAAATGTAGTAAAGAATGTCCTTAAAGAGTTAGGAATAGATGAGAAACCACAAATTCAAGTTCACAATAAAATTGACCTTTTAAAACCCAAGGAATATCTGCATTTAAGACGGGGAAATAAAGTTATCCTGATTTCGGCATTAACTGGTGAAGGTATAGAAGAACTTTTGAATTGGATAACCAATTTTTTTGAAAAAAATTTAATTCCTATAGAAGTATCTATTCCTTATACTCAGAGTAAAATAATTTCGCAAATTCGCCAGAATAGCGTAATTCTTAAAGAAAAATATGAAGACCTTGGGATTTATTTAAAATTGAAGACCAATTGGTTGATGGCCAACAGATTAGGGGAATTCATTGTATAACCCTTCAGCAGGTTCAGGGTGAACCCTGAAAGTTCCCTTCGGCCTGAAGCCTCAGAGCTGAAGGCACCCTGAAGGGTCATAGTGAGCCTTCGTCCTTCAGCTCTTCAGGATAGTGAGGAACCGAACTATCCCGAGCGTTCGGCCGAGCTCACGCCGAGGTCTCAGACCGAGGGGTAAACCGAACTATGACTTTAGCAAGCAAGGTTACGATTATTCGTATTCTTTTGATGCCAATATTTCTTTTTTTTCTTAGTCAAAAAAATTTATCTCTCTGGGCAGGGTTAATTTTCCTTATTTTGGCGTTTAGTGATGTTTTTGATGGTCTAATTGCCCGAGCAAAAAAACAAGAAAGTTTATTGGGTATGCTCCTTGATCCTTTAGCCGATAAATTACTCTTAAGTTCAACTTTTTTAATCTTGGCTATAACTAAACATGCTCCTTTCTGGCTTTTTTTCATTGTTGGTGGAAGGGACATCTTAATGATTTTTGGTGGAGGACTAATTTACTTTCTTGTAGGTAGTAATTTTATTATCCACGCACGATTTTTAGGGAAATCTGCAACCGTTATCCAGTCATTAACAATTTTTGTAGTTTTATTTTCCTTACCTGGAGAAAATTATTTATTTTACTTAACCGCATTGGTTACTTTGCTTTCCGGAATAGATTATCTTCTTGTTTTCAGTCAGAAAATAATTTATGCTCAATGAAAAAATAGTTTATCCCGTAGAATATCTTTACGGGATTTATCTTCTTTTTGCTTACATTTTTGGTTCCATACCTACGGGATATTTAATCGGTAAACTTACTCAAGGAATTGACATTCGCAAGTTTGGTTCAGGGAATATTGGTGCAACTAATGTCTTGCGTACTCTGGGGAAAAAAGCAGCAATTTTCACTTTACTTTTTGATTTTGCTAAGGGATATTTACCAGTCATTTTCGCTGAGCAAAAATTCCATGGACTTTACCCTCTCTTGGTTGGAATTATGGTGATTATTGGACATACCTGGACAATATTTTTAAAATTCCGTGGTGGCAAAGGGGTAGCCACTGGGGCGGGCGTATTTTTAGCCCTTTTTCCTTTGCCAACATTATCTACAGTAGTTGTATTTGTCCTGTTAGTAATCCTGACCGGCTATATCTCCGTAGGTTCAATGGGTAGTGCTTTATTTTTGCCGTTAAGTATTTGGGTTTTTGAACATTCGTGGGTGTTGACTTTGATTACTTCTTTTATTTCTTTTTTAATTATTTTTAACCATCGAGAAAATATTCAACGGTTAATTCAAGGTAAAGAAAATAAATTCATTCTAAAAATTGATTCAAACAGATAATGGTATCACAGTAGCCATTGTGATACCATAAATGACCGATACAGACAGATTTCGTCTTGTCTGAATTTTGGTTTTTATCTGTTTACATCGTAATTATGAAAATTGCGGTTTTAGGTGGCGGTTGTTGGGGGGTAACTCTTGCCAATCATCTTTTCCGAAGAGGTAATCACCTCAAAGGTAATAAAGTTGCTCTCTGGGAATATGATAAAGACAAAACAAAAATTTTAGATAAAGAACGCCGTTTATATTTTCTTCCTCATTTAAGAATCCCAAAGGGTATCTTTATAAGTTCAGAGTTAAAGAAAATTTTACAAAATAAAGAAACAATCGTTTTTGCTATCCCGGCAAAGTATTTCCGTGCAACGGCAAAAAAAGTCTCTCGACTAATTAACTCTCCGGTAAGTATGCTTGTTAATGGCACGAAAGGATTAGAAAATAACACTTTCAAACGGATGTCACAAATTCTGGAAGAAGAATTACCGAAAGAATTACATAAGAAAATTGTTGTCCTTTCTGGACCGAGCCATGCCGAAGAAGTAAGCAAAGGTATACCCACTGCAGTAACGGTAGCGGGGAAAAATAAAGAAGTAATTTTACAAGCACAAAAACTTTTTTTTACACCCACATTTAGAGTATATACCAATTCTGACCTTCTTGGTGTAGAACTTGCTGGTGCTTTAAAAAATATTTATGCAATTGCTTGCGGAGTAAGTGACGGCTTAGGTTTAGGCGATAACACAAAATCAGCATTAGTAACACGCGGTTTAGCCGAAATGATTCGTTTAGGGACAAAAATAGGAGCAAAAGTTTCCACTTTTTACGGTTTAGCCGGTATTGGCGATTTAATAGTAACTTGTTTTTCACATTGGAGTAGAAATCGTAATTTTGGTGAAAAAATTGGTCAAGGAAAAAGTGTTCAGCAAGCATTAAAGGAAATAGGAATGACCGTTGAAGGAGTAGAAACAAGCAAAACAGTTTATTATCTATCCCGAAAGATGAAAATTGACATGCCGATAGTAAATGAGGCCTATTTGATTCTTTATAAGAACAAGAAACCAAGAGATGCTCTGCAGGATTTACTCCTGCGTAGTCCAAAAAGTGAATAATATGGATAAATAAATGCAGATTACCGCAGATAAAAACCCGGATGACCGCCGATAAAAATCAGTAGTAATCGGGACTTTAATCTGTGGAAATCAGTGGTGGAAGATGAACCGCAACGATTTAATTGAAGAAATAAGTAAAATTGTTGGTACAAAAAAGGAAGCAAAGGATGTCTTAGAAAAAATAATTAACTTGATTAAGAAAACACTTGCTGAAGATGAACGAATAGTGATTGCTGGATTCGGTACTTTCTCCCGTCAATTACGAAAAGCAAAAAAGGGTAGAAATCCGAAAACTGGACAAACGGTAGAAATACCACCAAGAAAAGTGGTCAAATTTAAACCCGCAAAAAATCTCATTTTAAGTAGTGGGGACACAAGCGGGGGAGATATCTCCCGTTGAAAAGAATACTTTAGTTGACTTTAATGATGTTCTCTTGCTAAAATATAAAGGGAAAATTTGTCAAAATGATTGAGCAATTTATCCCGGATAAAAGTTATTTTTCTATCAGTGAAGTAAGCGAAATTACACAAGTTAAACCTTACATTCTTCGCTACTGGGAGGGAGAATTTAAGCTTTTACGTCCCGCAAGAAGAACCAGTGGACATAGAAAATATACCCGTAAAGATATTGAGTTAATTTTGAAAATTAAGGATTTACTATATCAGCAGAAATATACAATCAGTGGTGCAAAACGACATTTACTTAATGAAAAACGAGAAAAAAATAAACAACTTTCTTTCCCTTTAGAAAAAAATGTGCCCGCGATAGATTTTTTGAAAGAAATAAAAAAAGAACTTTTAGAAATTCAAAAAATCCTCAGTTCCTTTTGAGAGGAGAATTTCCCCATTGAGAAATCATACCTCTTAAGGGGATGACAGTGAAGACGGCTCCGACCTGTCCGCCGTAATACTATGGAAGGCGGGCTAACTTTATTGTCAATTAAGGGGATATCCCCTTATTGAATTCCACCTAAAGGGGTAACAGTGAACGAATTCCCGACTATGTTAGGATGAGTGAACACAGTAGGAGAATATTCCCCTTTGAGCACGTTGTTAGCGGGGTGTAGCTCAGGTGGTTAGAGCACTCGTTTGGGGTGCGAGTGGTCAGCGGTTCGAGTCCGCTCACCCCGACTAAACTCTGCATCTCGCCCTCACGGGCAAGACGTTTATGAGGGGAGACAAAAAATGAAAAAAATTTTATCTTTTTTTTATTCTAATCCTCATTCCGGACATCGCTCAGCCGCCGATGCAGTAAGAACAGCCTTCCGGAAAAATTATCCAACCGAGATAGAGACTTTTGGTATTGATGCTTTTAACCATGGCTTTCCTTTTCTTGCCCCTTTAATTGCAAAAACTTATTTCAAAATTATCAAAAATTTACCTTCGGTTTGGGATTTTCTCTGGGATAATCAAGAAGTTGAACAAGTAACTCGTCCATTTCGTAAACTATTAAGTGCTTTAATGACCACAAAGTTACAAAATTTATTAACCCAATATCAGCCTTCCGGTTTGGTCTGTACGCACGCTCTACCTTGCAATATTCTTGCCTGGGCGAAAAGAAAAAAACTATTTGACTTACCCTTGATTGCGGTTATTACCGATTTTGCAGTTCATCCTTACTGGTACGATGAAATGGTTGATTTGTACATTGTCCCTGCGGAAGAAATAAAAGAAGCAATGATTTCAAGGGAACTCATCACTTTAGATGGAAAAAGAAAATATTTTCTTAAGGAGAAAAAAATTAAAGTTTGCGGCATCCCGATTAACCTACGCTTTTCTTTAAGAAAAGATAAACGCAAAGCAAAAGAAGATTTCCGCTTGAACCCGAACCTACCAGTAATTTTAGTTATGGGTGGCACAAATGGCTTAGGAGTTAAAAAAATTATCTCTTTCTGTTACGCTAATCTTGAAGCACAGATTATGATTATCACCGGAATGAATAGAAAAATCTATCAAGAGATAAAACTTTCATTTCCCAAAAATGGTCGCCTCATCGGTCGACCTACCGAAGAGGGGGGACGAATTCGGGTATTTGGATATACTCGTCACATTCCCGAGCTGATGGATTGTGCTGACCTCCTGATTACGAAACCCGGGGGATTGACTTCCGCGGAAGCATTAGCCAAAGGACTACCAATGGTTATCTTTAATCCTTTACCTGGACAGGAAGAAAAAAATAGTGATTACCTTGTCTCCCGAGGAGTAGCAAAACGTGTTGATCAGGAAGAAGAATTTTTTAAAATAGTGAAATATTTGTTAACTCACCCCCGGATACTTAAAGAGATGAGTTTATCCGCGCGGAAATTAAGTTCACCTGATGCGGCAACCAAAACTGCCCAAACAATCTACAAATTGATTTAAGAGGTGATTGCTTCATTGCTGTTCAGAAAAGATAACTTAAGAAATGATAAATATTATAGAGCCCTCCGTGAAGAAATGGTCAATTCGCAAATTATTGCCCGGGGGATCAAAGATGAACGAATTATTGAAGCAATGCGTACAGTGGGAAGACATTTATTCGTTCCCGAAAATATGCGCTCAGAAGCATATAATGATTACCCACTGCCTATTGGACAGGGACAGACAATTTCTCAACCTTACATTGTGGCTTTGATGACTGAACTTCCTGGACTTAAAGGTAATGAGAAAGTTTTAGAAATTGGTACCGGTTCCGGTTACCAAACTGCAATTTTAGCCAGATTAGCAGCCGAGGTATATACAGTAGAACGAATTAGTGAACTGCTTGAGGGAGCAAAAAAAAGATTAACTCTTCTTGGATACAAGAATATACACTTTTTTTGTGCTGACGGAACAAAGGGATTACCCGAATATGCACCTTATCAAGGAATTATTGCCACTGCTGCGGCGGAAAAAGTGCCTTTCCCCTATCTCGAACAACTTGATGAGAATAGTAGATTAGTCATCCCCGTTGGAGGAAGATATAGCCAGGTTTTAGTCCTCATTGAAAGAAAGAAAGGGAAAATTGTGCAGAAAGAAATTTGTGGATGTACATTCGTGCCTTTAATTGGTGAATATGGTTACAAAGAAGAATAAGAGGTAATTACCTCAAAAATTATGAATTATGGGTTATGAATGATGAATAGGATAGTTGAATTTTTAAGTAGTATATTTTCACCGGAAATAGTCACTCTAATTGTTGCCGCTTTACCAATTGCCGAACTGCGTGGTGCTTTACCACTTGCTTTAGGAATGTACAATTTCCCATTAAAAAAAGCGTTTCTTCTTTCTTTCTTAGGTAATATTATACCAGTTATACCGTTCTTAATTTTTTTAAATTTTTTTTCTCATCTACTAATGCGTTATGCAGAACTAAGGAATTTTTTTAACTGGTGGTTTAGCCGCACAAGAAAACATTCCACAATTGTAGAAAAATATGAAGCGCTCGGTTTAGCAATTTTTGTGGGTATTCCTTTACCGATGACTGGCGCTTGGAGTGGTTGTGTCGCCGCTTACCTTTTAGGAATAAAATTTCGTTATGCTTTCCCGGCAATTGTCTTTGGAGTCCTTATTGCAGGCATAATTGTTACTTTGACCACTTTAGGGTTAATAAAAATATTTTAATTTCGCGCGGACAAAAATTAAACAGGGATAGTTCATCGGTAGAACGCTCAGTTTGACCCATTCCGCATCAATTTCCGGGGTGTGGCTCAGTCTGGTTTAGAGCGTTTGGTTTGGCCCCGCACCTTTAATTCGGGGGTTGGCTCAGTTGGTAGAGCGCTCGGTTCGGCCCGCCCCGCACCAAAATAGATTCCGGGGCGTAGCGCAGTTTCCGCCAGAGGCGGACCAGCCTGTGGCTGGGGTTTAGCAACAGCCCCGCACTTTAACTTGACCGGGGATTAGCTCAGTTGGTTTAGAGCGCACGGTTCGGGACCGTGAGGTCGGCGGTTCAAATCCGCCATCCCCGAAATTTTAGATAAAATGCGGGGAGGTCGCCGGTTCGAGTCCGGCCGCCCCGAGAGAGAAAAGGTGTGAGAGAACAAAGGAAGAGAGTCCAATTCCCTCATTTCTGAAATTCTGCGGTGCGAAGTGAGATCTATGAAAAAAATAATCATTTTTTTATTTTTTACTCTTAACTACCAACTCTTAACGGTTAACTGTCCTGAAGCCAAAGATTATTATCCTTATTTTTACGATGCCCAGAGTATAAATGGGGGTAGTGGCAAGATTATTAATCCTTCAACGCGTACCGCTACTTACCACAATTGGGCAATCGGACTACATTACTTTCGGTTAAGTATAAGTTACGGACTTTTTCCCAAAGGGGAAATAAGTATATTTTTTGACTTGAAAAAACTAAGCGAAAAAAAATTTGATCTTGAGTTAATCACTTCTGAAGAAATTAACTTCCATACTAAATATCAATTTTATAATTGGGAAGAAAAGAAGTATAGTTTTGCTTTTGGTTGGCAAAGGGACCATTTTTACTTAGTGAGTGAAAAATTTTTTCCTTCTTTTTACCGTTGGGGATTACTTTTCGGACTGAATATACGAAAAGAAAACAGGATAATAAAAACTACTCCTTTTTTCACTCTTTACCAAACACCAAGAATGTCAATGTTTCTTTTTGATTACAGTGCTGAAGAAAATAAATATAATCTCGGTTGGCGTTTTCTTCTCTCACCAAAAATTAAATTTGACTTATTTTTTCTTGATTTAGGGAAAATAAAAGACCTAAACAATTTTGTCTTTGGAGTAACTTTATCTTCTTAAGAATGCGGATTGCCGCAGATGGCACAGATTGTCATTCTGAGGAGTGAAATGACGAAGAATAACATCGTGGTAATCTGGCCTTTAATCCGTGGTAATCTCTCTTTTAGAAAAAGATGAGTATAGATTTACTTAAACTTTATTTCCGAGAAATAGAAAAGCTCCCCTTGTTAGGTGAAGAGGAACTGGTTAAACTCTGGTGTGAAGTGAAGAGAGGTTCCGGGAGGGCAAAACGTAAACTTATTGAAGGGAACTTGCGTTTAGTGGTTCCAATTGCCAAGAAATATTATCGTCCGGGGGTTGATTTCCTTGACCTAATTGAGGAAGGTAACTTAGGATTGATCAAAGCGATTGAACGTTTTGAACCAAAAAGAGGATATCGTTTTTCTACTTATGCTACCTATTGGATTGAACAGGCAATAAAACGTTCCGTAGAAATACAAACCAAGACAATCCGTATACCGGTTCATACCTGGGAAGCATTAAAAAAATACTTACGGGAATGGGAAAAATTACATCTCAAGTTAGGCCGTTACCCAACAATTGAAGAGATGAAAAAACAACTTAACCTTACAACCAGAAAAATAAGAAATATTGTCAACATTATAGCCTTTTCTTCAGGAATGAGTTCACTCGACCAACCAGTAAGTGAAGATGAAGAAACTTCTCTGGAAGAAACTATCTCCGAAAAAAATCCTACTGAAGCGCCGGATTACCTTATTTCCTTACTTAAACTCCACGCAGACATTAATACCGCAATGCAAATACTTCTGGAAAAGGAAAAGAAAATTATTCGTTTACGCTACGGTCTGGAAGATGGTAAAAATCGCACTCTAGAAGAGGTAGGAAAAATCTTAAAAATATCGCGGGAAAGAGTACGTCAGTTAGAAAAAAGAACATTAGAAAAATTAAAACATTACGCCCAGCGTAAGGGGTGGCTGTAAACGCCGATGACCGCAGATTAAAAATCAGTGGTAATCTGTGTTTTCGGAAGAAAAAAAATGGAAAATTTAAAGAAATTTATTCGAGATGTGCCTGATTTTCCGAAAAAAGGAGTAATTTTTAAAGACATTACCACTTTACTCAAAGAAGGAAAAATTTTTAAGAAAGCAGTTGACCTACTAACAAAAAAATTAGTAAAAAAGGAGGTAATTACCTCAATTGATAAAATTGTTTCTATGGAGTCACGCGGATTTATTCTTGGTGGTGCGCTTGCTTATAAACTTGGCTGTGGTTTTGTCCCGGTAAGAAAGAAAGGTAAATTACCTTGGAAGAGAATTAGTGTTACTTATGCCTTGGAGTACGGTACGGATACTTTGGAAATTCATCAGGATGCGATTGAAAAAAATGAAAATGTTTTAATTGTTGACGATGTTTTGGCAACTGGAGGTACAGCCAAGGGGGTCGCTGAACTGGTCGAAAAACTTGGGGGTAAAGTTATTGCTTGTCTTTTCTTAATTGAGTTGACTTTTCTAAAAGGTCGTGATAAACTCAAAAATTACGAAATTTATTCTCTAATGAGGTATTAATTAGAAACGAATTACAGCGAATTATACGAATATTTTCACTAAACACTATTCACTAATAACTAATCGCTGCCTTTAATGCCCTGGTAGCTCAACTGGAGAGAGCAGATCCGTCCTAAGGATAAGGTTGGAGGTTCAAGTCCTCCTCAGGGCAAATATTCAAACTGTGGCGGGACTGCGTGCCGAAGAGAACTTCAGTCCGTAGGCAGGAGGGGCTATCCTGATGTCACATCGGGATAGATGCAGGCCCGCACCATTGGTACTTTTTTAGCTCAAATTGGTTAAATAGCAGTGTTCTAAGCTATTAATACATGTTTAAGTTGTGATGAGGACAAAAATGGTGCGGAGTAAGAATTCCTGCCAAAGGCATCTGATTGGTGCGGGGCTAAGGATAAGGCTAGAGGTTTGATTCTTCCCCAGGGCAATATATACTTTGGCAGGCGAAGCGGTAGCATCCTAAGCCATAAATGCAAGCTCAACTCCTGCCAAGGACAGTAAAAGTCAGTGATTAGTAGTTAGTGTTTAGTAATGAAGGAATCCTAAAAGGGATTGATGAAAAAATTTTTAGAAAAAATTAACCCTTTAAGAATCTACCGGAGACGTTTTGCTCATAAGATAATTCTCCTTATAGCAATTTCAATATTCATTTTTGGTTTTTTGCTCATTTACCTTGATCTCTCCCATCAGATTAAAGATGAAAAAAATCAAGCAATGCACAAAGCGTTACAGACAAACACAATGGTCTTTGATATTCTCTATCAAGCGATGGCTAAAGGGGATCAGAAATATTTGGAAAAACTTGTCCAGGAAATTGAAAGTCGCGGTACACTTTTTCGTGAAACAGTAATCAGTCAGTGTGTGAAATGCCATATGGAAGTGCAGATAATTGAATTAGAAAGGGAAAAACTTAAAGAGATAAAAATTGTTCGGGGCGAATTATTACAAAGACAATTCCCTAAAGAAAAACGAGAGATTACAATTCAAGAAAAGGGAGTGTTAGAAAAAGGTGAAGAAAAAAAGATTGTCGAAAAAGACGAAGAGGGATACCATGTAGCGAAATATATTATGCCGGTGGTAACAGAAAAAGAATGTCTCACTTGTCATCAAGCGAGAACTGGTGAAGTAATTGCTGCTGTGTCTACAAATATCTCTTTGAAAGAATCCGATATCTATATCCAAAAAAGAATAAAGATACTAGCCATTATCTTTTGGGGTTCCTTCCTTGCTCTCGTCCTTTTCTTGGACCTATTTTTTATTCCAAGAGTTTTGACCAAACCAATTAAAAAAATAGCAAAGATGGCGAAAGATATTGCTTCCGGTGATTTAACTAAGAGGTTAGAAACAAAAAGAATAGATGAAATTGGCGAATTAGCCCAAGCATTTAATAAAATGGCGGAAGATTTACAAAAGACACAGAATAACCTTGTCCAGATAGAAAAAATGAATTCTTTAGGACGAATGGCGGAGGGAGTCGCTCATGAATTGAATAATCCCTTAACCGGTGTTTTAGGTTATGCCCAGTTACTCCTTAGCGAAATACCTAAAAATAATTTGTTATACGAAGATATAAAAGTTATTGAAGAGTCAGCACAACGATGTAAAAAAATTGTTAATAATTTATTACAATTTTCCCGACAGAGAGAATATGCTTTTGAGCCAACTAATCTAAACGAGGTAATTGACCGAACTTTAGAACTTTATAGACATTCAGCATTTTTAAAGAATATCCAAATTGTAAAAAATTATACCGAAAATTTACCTTTAGTAAATATAAATATCTCACAGGTGGAACAGGTTTTTTTGAATATAATTTTAAATGCTCTGGAAGCAATGCCGCAAGGTGGCACTTTGACTATTTCTACCAGATTAAAAGAAGATAACCCACCACCTTATACAAAAATGGTAGAAATTTCTATCACCGATACTGGTATTGGGATGAAAAAAGAAATCCTTGACCATCTTTTTGAACCTTTCTTTACGACCAAAGAAATAGGAAAAGGAACTGGTTTAGGTCTATCGGTTGCCTATGGAATTATTGAAAAACATAATGGTAAGATTTATGGAGAAAGTGAAGGTGAAGGAAAAGGAGCAAAATTTGTTATCCTTCTACCAACAGAATGATTACGGTGATTAAAAACAGATGATTCCAGTGATTTATTCGTGGTAAACTAATCACTGTAATCGCTTTTCGTAATCACTGTAATCAGTTATTGAGATGGAAAAGGAATTTAAGATTTTAATTGCTGACGATGAGGAGGTAGTAACCAATTTTTTGACTCGTGTATTAAGAAAAAATGACTATCAATTTACTATTGCTAAGAATGGTGAGGAAGCAGTAAAAAAAATTGAAGAAGACAATTTTAATTTAGTTTTTTTGGACATCTGGATGCCAGAACTAAACGGTGTGGAGGTCTTCAAATTTATCAAAAAAACTAAACCACTACTACCGGTAGTAATGATGTCCAGTTCTAACCAAGGGGACATTCCACCGCCTCAGCGGGGTCTCCGAGAAGAAGAAGTAAATTGGTTTCACAAAAGTGAAACCTGAACAACTCACTGTGTTCTATTTTTTTTAATGGTTGTAATCAATTCTGAACTTGCTGAAGAACTAAACTTATGTGAGGTTGCTTAGATGATAGATTTACATACACATACTTTATTTTCTGACGGTGAACTTTTACCAAGTGAACTGGTCTGGCGGGCAAAAGTTAAAGGTTACCAGGCAATTGCTTTAACTGACCACGCTGATTTTTCTAATTTAGACTTAATTATCCCGCGGACAATAAAAGTTGCTCAAATTCTTACTCGGGAATATAAAATTTTGGTTATTCCGGGGATTGAATTAACCTATGTGCCACCAAATTTAATTCTACAAGCAATAAAAAAAGTTAAGTCCTACAAAAAAGATGGGAGAATAAAAATTATTGTTGTCCACGGTGAAACTACTTCTGAACCAGTCCCACGGGGAACGAACCGTCAAGCACTCTTAGCCAAGGTTGATATCCTTGCTCATCCTGGACTCATTAGTGAAGAAGATTGTCAGTTAGCAAAAAAAAATAATGTTTACTTAGAACTTACTTCACGAAAGAACCATTCGGTAACAAATGGTTATTTAGTAAATTTAACCAAAAAAATTGGTGCAAAACTTGTTCTGAATACTGATACCCATAACCCGGAAGACCTTATTTCCGATGAAGAAGCAAAAAAAATACTTAAAAATATCGGTTTAAATGAGAAAGACTTTCTGGAAATACAAAATAATGCTAGAGAACTAATTGAAAAATTATAGTTAACAAATCAACTAAATAATAACGAATTTATGGTTCGGTTCACTTACCATCCTGAGCCAAGTCGAAGGACCGAATAGCAAATATTCGTATTATTTGTTATCATTTGTGATACTCGGGAGTAAATTGAATGCCAAAAGCGTGGGTAAAAAAAGAACTAAAAAAGGAACCTTTACACAATTTTGTTGCCAAAATTATTCCTTGGATACTTACTCATCGGGAAACCGCCTTAAGTATTTCAGCAACTTGTGCGATTATTCTTGGGTTAGGAATTTATTTTTTTCATCATTTAAGGAAAATTGAGGTGCGTGCTTGGGAAAAATTATCTTATGCCCAAGCCCACCAACAGCGTAATTTATTTGAACAAGCAATCAATTTTTACAACGAAATAATTGAGCGTTATTCACGAACGAAAGCATCCGCCTATGCATTATTTTATAAAGCCGAAACATTTCATCAACAAAAAAAATATAACGAAGCAAGTCAAACTTATCAGAATTTTTTAGAGCGCTACCGAAGAAAAAAACTGCTTCTTCCTTTAGCCTATGTTGGTTTAGGAACAAGTTTAGAAAACGAAAATAAGTATTTAGAAGCAATAAATGTATATCAAGAATTTATGAACAAATTTCCTGAACACTTTTTCACTCCTCTTGTGTATCTATCTTTAGGAAGATGTTATCAAATGAACGGACAGAACAACGAAGCAATAAATATTTATAACAAAGTGATTACTTCTTATCCGGGAAGTAATTGGCAAAAAATTGCCGAAAAACATTTAAATATACTAAAATGATTCCAGCGATTAAAACCCAATTGATTACGGTGATAACGACAATGTCAAAAAATCGCTGTAATCGGTTTTTACAATCGCTGTAATCAATAGAATATGATTAAACTTGCTTTTCTCTGGCATCAACATCAGCCTTTTTACAAAGACCTCTTGACCGGTCAATACGCTTTACCTTGGGTAAGATTACATGCCACAAAGGACTATTACGATATGGTGGCGATTCTTGACCAATTCCCCAAAATCAAACTTAATTTTAATCTTGTCCCTTCACTTTTGGTCCAACTTGAAGATTACGCTCAAGGTAATGCCACTGACCAATTTTTGGAATTAACCCTCAAACCAGCTAAAGAACTAGAGGAACAGGACAAAATCTTCATTTTGCATAATTTTTTTATGGTCAACTGGGAAAATATGATTAAACCTTATCCGCGTTACCGTGAGTTATTGGAGAAAAGAGGACGCCGCACTGTGCTTAAAGAATTGAAACGAATCCAAATTTATTTCCGGGAACAGGACTACCGTGACCTACAGGTCTGGTTTAACCTTTCTTGGATGGATCCTTATTGGAAAAAAAACGACCCGGTAATAAAGAATCTTTTCACTCAAGGTAAGAATTTTACTGAAGAAGACAAAATTACTCTCCTCAATAAACAACGCGAAATTTGTGGTAAAATTGCCCCGAAATATAAACAAGCACAAGAAAAGAAGCAAATTGAAATTACCGTTTCACCCTTTTATCACCCAATTTTACCTTTAGTTTATAACTCAAAAATCGTTACTAAATCTTCACCGGGAATAAAACTTCCCCAAAATGAAATTCATTATCCGGAAGATGCAAAAACACAGATAACTAAAGCCATAGATTATTACAAAAAAATTTTGGGACATAAACCAAAAGGATTCTGGCCACCAGAAGGGTCAGTCTCGGAAGAAATCGTTCCTTTACTGATTAACCAAGATATAAAATGGTTTGCTACGGATGAAGAAATACTTTTCCGTTCTCTAAAAGAAAGACCAAAAACACGTTTACCACTTTACTCGGTCTACCAAATAGAGAAAGAGAATCAAACTGTTGATGTTATCTTTCGCGATCATATCCTTTCGGACTTGATTGGTTTCGTTTATTATCGCTGGGATTACCGCGAAGCAGTTAAGGATTTCATTCATCGTTTAGAGAATATTAACGAGCAAACCAAACATCTGCTTGGGGAACGCTTAGTAACCGTTATTCTTGACGGTGAAAATTGTTGGGAATTTTACCCCAATGATGGTGAACAATTTCTTTTTGAACTTTATAACACAATTTCTAAACATCCCCAAATTGAAACGGTGACAATTAGCGAATATTTGGAAAAAAACAAACAACGAGAAAAATTAAGTAACCTCTGGCCCGGCTCTTGGATTAATGCTAATTTCAATATCTGGTCTGCACATCCGGAAGATCGTTTAGCCTGGGAATATTTAGCAAAAACACGTGAAACCTTAAGTAAGTATGTCCAGGAAAATCCACAAGCCGATACCCGAATCGCTTGGGAATCAATCTATATCGCCGAAGGCTCAGACTGGTTCTGGTGGTACGGTGATGAATTTGTCTCTTTCCAAGAAGAAATATTTGACTATCTTTTTCGTAAACACTTAATGAATGTATGTGAAAATATAAACGAAAAAATACCAGAATGGTTACATTTAGCGATTAAAGGAAGAGAAAAACGCAAACCTTTAATTGAACCGGTAGACCTGATCAGTCCAACTATTGATGGCAAGGTTACCAGTTATTTTGAATGGCGCAGTGCCGGATTTTATCAAGCAGGATACGCAGGGGGAACAATGCATCAGGCAGAAAGTATCCTCCAGTCCTTTCATTACGGTTTTGACTGGGAAAATCTTTATCTTCGTTTGGATACACAAGCTCCTTTGAATCAGTTAGCCTCAAATGAACTTCCCGGTGAAGAAAGAGTATTTTTCAAAATCGTTTTCCTTCAGCCAGCTAATTTTGAGGCAAGATTAAACCTGGAAAAAAAACAAGGTGAACTTTTCCGTATTCAAGAAGACAAACTCCTTTCTCTTGGTACTTTCCCAGTAGTTGCGGACAGAATCATTGAACTACCTATACCTTTTCGTCTCTTTGAAGCCAGCGAGATCCAACTCCTTCTCCAACCCGCGGAAACACCCGCTAATAAAGAAACTCCTCTCCCAGCCCAACCGATTATTGAATTCGTCATTGTCGTTGAGCGTGGTGGGATTGAAATTGAGCGCTGGCCCTATCAAGGGAGTGTAATCCTGAAAAAACCAAGCAAAGAATATCTTCTCCAAACCTGGACAGTCTAATTCCACAAACCACCGCCTCAGCGGGGTCTCTGACACCAAATTCTAAATCCCAAACTCTAAATTCTAAATAATATCATTAGTGAGCAAGAAGTAAGGTTTTTTAGGATGTAGGATTTCCGAATAGAATTTGGTTCCGATAAGGAACA